>Ga0315541_1000802_pt1 | contig 32014 bp, 28 predicted proteins | sample SalMarSW160190MG_FD_203095 | JGI IMG/M metagenome (GOLD analysis project Ga0315541, IMG submission 203095) | Salt marsh sediment microbial communities from the Plum Island Ecosystem LTER, Massachusetts, United States - Salt Marsh Sediment SW1601-190 ...
AACATTTTAAAATTACAAAATTATTTAGTATAACAATTGAAATAATAATATTTAAATAATAGGAGGAAAAAAAATGGAACGTGAAACATGGAGTAAGCGAAGTTATTTTATCTTTGCTGCGTTAGGATCTGCCATTGGTTTAGGTAATCTGTGGAGATTTCCTTATCTTACTTATAAATATGGTGGAGCAGCTTTTTTAATAGCCTGGATGGTAGGTTTGGTTTTGATAGGTCTCCCCTGGTTAATAGTCGAGTTTGGTATGGGAAAATATTTTCAAAGCAGTGCTCCCGGTGTCTTTGAAGGAATTGGAAAAAAATGGGAATGGCTCGGCTGGTGGGCGGTCTTCTGTGCCTTCTTAATTGATACTTATTATACTGTAGTTATGGCCTGGGCATTACGCTATGTAGGTGCTTCTGCTACTATGGCCTGGGGTAGCGGAGAAGCCGGTGCTAAAGGAGCAAGTTCATTCTTTTTTAAAAATGTATTACAACTTTCCTCAGGACCAGATAAACTGGGTGCTCCTATAGGAACGCTCGTACTATGTTTACTTATTGTATGGATATTTATTTTCTTAATAATATACAAAGGAACAAAAGTTATTGGTCCGGTTTCTCAATATGTAATGATTATTGCCTGGGTTTCATTAGTAGTCCTGGTATTGAGAGGATTAACCCTGCCTGGAGCGATGAAAGGCCTTAACTATTACCTCTCTCCTGACTTTAGTCAATTAGGCCATTTAGACCTATGGTTTGCTGCTTTTAGCCAAATTGCCTTCACTCTTTCTTTAGGAATGGCGGGTATGTATGCCTATGGTAGTTTTATAAAAAAGAAAGGTGATGTTAATAATAATGCCTTTATAACTGGCTTTGGTAATTGCGCTACTAGTTTCTTTGCTGGTTTTGCTGTATTTAGCGTGGTAGGATTTATTATGCAATCCTTATCTATCCCCGTAGGAGAAGTCAGTACTTCCAGTGTAGGATTGGCCTTTGTAACCTGGCCGGTAGCTATTTCTATGCTACCTGGTGCCAATAGCCTATTTGGTATTGTCTTCTTCAGTGCTTTATTTATTGTAGGTCTTTCCTCAGCTTACTTCTTAGCTTATGGAGGAGTAATTTCCCCACTTATGGATAAATTTGGCTGGAATAGAGAAAAAACTAGTCTTATCTTTTGTATAGTTAGTTTTCTTATAGGTATTTTGTTTACTACTAATGGAGGACTTTATTGGGGACCAGATATTCTAGATAGGGCAGTCGCTTTTTATGGTCTTTTAATAACTGGCATTTTGGCCCTTTTAGTAGTAGGTTGGGTATTTCCAGTTAGTAAATTAAGAGAATACGTAAATAAAACTTCTGATTTCAAAGTCGGCATTTGGTTTGATTGGATGGTAAAATTAGTTGCGCCAATTGGCCTTACTTTTGTTGTTCTTTACGGAGGTTTTATACCGGATATAAAAGCATCTTATGGTGGATACCCAAGATGGGCTAGTAATTTTATATGGATTGTCTTGATAGTAACCTTAATTTTAAGTTTTGTACTTCAATCTATAAAGACCAAAGGTGTCTCTGTTAGCAATACTAAATCGGAGGTGAAAGAAAAATGAGTGCAGCAGCAATAATTACTACAATTGTAATGTGGGCAATATTTATTGGAGGTTTATCCTGGTGTTTTTCTAATTTTAAAAAGACTAAGAGTAAATGGGAATAATAAAAATTAATCAATAGATTAAAGGAGGTGAATTGTTATGGATAAAAATAGTGGCATTCCGCAAAGAGAACACTTAGCAACACGATTAGGATTCTTATTAGTTTCTGCTGGTTGTGCTATTGGACTGGGCAATGTTTGGCGTTTTCCTTTTATCACTGGAAAGTACGGTGGAGCTGCTTTTGTAGTGGCTTATTTGATTTTCTTAGCTATTTTAGGTTTCCCAGTTATGGTAATGGAATTTTCCATGGGTCGAGCCAGTCAATTGAACCTTGCTGGAGCAATGAAAAAATTAGAACCAAAACGTAGTGTATGGCATATATATGGTTATGCAGGTATTTTAGGTAATGTTGTTTTAATGATGTTTTATACTACGGTTGCCGGATGGGGTTTCTATTATCTATTCCGTACTTTATTCGGAGGATTTAAAGGACTTTCCCCCGATCAAGTAGGAGCAGCTTTCGGAGGATTATTAGGAAATACTTGGGTATTAATATTCTGGATGGCTATAGTAGTATTGCTTGGATTTGGGATATGTGCTATGGGACTACAAAAAGGAGTGGAAAAAATTTCCAAATTCATGATGTCCTCACTATTTTTTTTACTAATCGTTATGATTATAAGATCGGTTACCTTAGAAGGTGCCAGTGCAGGAATTTCATTTTATCTAAAGCCAAACTTTTCTCAATTAAGCTGGGAAGGTATTACGGCAGCTATGGGGCAGGCATTCTTTACTCTTAGTTTAGGAATTGGTAGTATGACTATCTTTGGTAGTTATATCGGAAAAGAAAGGTCCCTTGCCGGAGAATCGATAAACGTCATAATACTTGATACTTTAGTAGCTCTTATGGCTGGTTTAATCATCTTTCCCGCTTGTTCTGCTTTCGGAGTAGATGCTGGTGCCGGTCCTGGGCTTATCTTTGTTACTTTACCTAATATATTTAATAAAATGTTAGGTGGGCAATTCTGGGGCACCCTCTTTTTTATCTTCCTAACTTTTGCGGCTATGACTACGGTTGTTGCGGTTTTTGAGAATATTATGGCTTTTACTATGGATGAATGGCGGTGGGAAAGGAAAAAAGCAGCCTGGATTAATGGCATAACTCTCTTTATTCTTTCTCTTCCTTGTGCTCTTGGTTTTGGACTCTGGAGTGGATTCCAACCTCGAGGAGCAGGAAGTGCTGTATTAGATTTGGAAGATTTTATTGTCAGTAATAACCTTTTGCCTATCGGTTCTTTGGTCTTTGTTCTCTTTTGTTCCTGGAAATTTGGCTGGGGTTGGGATAATTTCATTAAAGAAACAGATACTGGAACTGGCATAAAATTTCCCAAATGGACTAGAACATATATAACTTATATTTTACCGATTATCATTTTATTCCTCTTGTTAAAAGGATGGGGAGTATTCTAATCTGCTTAGTTTAAAAAAGGGGGGTATTCTTACCTCCCTTTTTTTATTATTAAATTTCTCTTTAGTTTTCTTTCTTTAATAAAAAAGGGGAATGAAGTTTGAACTCCCAAAGCACCTGCTTGATCTTATTCTTGGTTTCATGCAACATTTCTTCTGCGGTCTTTCCTAAATAAATAGTTTCTGAATTATCTAAAGAAATTATTCTAATATTTCGAACCAACAGCGTAGAGGTGGACCCCTCTGATAAAACATTTATTTCATAAGGAGCTAAATCGATGCTAATAAATTTATCCAGATTTTGTGCAGCTTCTATCATTTTAAGGTAAATTTCCTCTCCCTTAGGAAAAGTTAAAGTTAACACAGAAATATCATCAATACAAATAACACCCGTATAAAAAGAATCTTTTAATATATATTTAGAGCTCACTTTAAGATAATCGGTGGTAGCCCGCCTACCGATATCTATTCCCTTATTTAAAAGCATATCTTTCACATAATTAACTCTATTTTCGGTTTCAGGGTGAGTTTGAAATATCCCCAAATGTAGTTCAGGTTTAAACATTTCCCGGGTATATAATCTTTCTAAAAATGTTAAAAAACCTACCGGATTATATTCTGTTTTGATTAAGAGATTTATAGCGGTTAAATCTGCTTCTTCTTCGTACTCCCGGCTGTATTGATTAAGAAGAGTTATGGTGGTAAGCTTCCCTAATACGCCCACATCCGGCTCCCTGGTTAAAAGAACGGCTAAAATAGTTAACAAGGTAAATTTAGTATTATCTCTGGTTTGCTTTAAGGCATGATTGTGGATTACGTGGGCAATTTCGTGAGCCAAAATACCGGCAAGTTCATCATCTGACTGGATATAATCAAAAAGATCATAAGTCACATAGATATATCCACCGGGAATAGAAAAAGCATTAGGTCCATCCTGTTTTAATATCCTAAAGTGAAATTGCATCTCTCTCATCTCAGAAACTTCAGCTAATTTATTACCAATCTCAGTAATTAATGAATTTTGATTTAAATCTTCAACCACTTCATATTTTTTCTCAATATCTTCAGATAGTTTCTTCCCTAATTTCTGCTCTTTGTTTAAGTCTCTTTCTGTAGCAAACAAATTAAAGCTTACCAATAAAAAAGCTATTAAAAGAAAAATTATCACGGAAACTAATTTATTTATTAATTTTCTATTTTTTCTCATTTTTTAACAAATTCTTGAAAATGCTCCAAAGCAAAATTCAGAGAATCTTCAATCCCCTCTGCCTTTTTCCCTCCGGCTTGAGCAAAATTGGGTGTTCCGCCTCCCCGGCCTTCGATAAATTTTCCCGCTTCTCTAATTAATCTATTCATATCATATTTCAAAGCCCTGGAACAAGCAAACAATATCTTTGCTCCCTCGCTCTTTCTTTTACTCTTAATTCCAGCTAATACCACTACATTGTCATCCAGATTAATGATCTTTTGCACTAATCCCATTACTTCTTGAAAATTTTTTTCTTCAAACACTTTATTTATTATCTTTATTCCATCATCTACCGGAGAGGATTCGTTGATTAAATTTCTTGCTTCATATTCCTGTAATTTTTCTTTAAATTCTTTTAATTCCTTTCTAATCTCTTTTTGCTCCTGAAGCATCCTATCTATTGCTTCCACCAGTTCGGAATCCTTGATTGTTAATTTATTTGAAACATTCTTTATTAATTCATTCTTCCATAAATAATCTTCCCAAGCCCGCCAGCCACAGATAAATTCCAACCGAATTTTTTCTCCTCTCTTTTCCCATTTAGTAATTTTAATCAATCCCACTTCCCCGGTTGCCCGACAGTGAGTACCACAGCAGGCACATATATCAAAATCCTTTATCTCTACTATTCTTATATCTCCTTTTTGAGGAGGAATTTTCCTTAGATTTAATTTATTTGCCTCTTCTTGGTCCACAAAATATACTTTAATCGGTTTATTTTCCAAAACAACATTATTAGCTAAAATTTCTCCTCTTTTTACTTCCTCAGGGGTAATATCATCTTTCATAATATCTAAAGTGCAAATTTCATCTCCCAAGTGAAAAGATACTGTATCGGCATTCCATAATTTTTCGAAAGCAGCAGAAAGAATATGTTGTCCACTATGTTGCTGCATATGGTCGAATCTTCTTTCCCAATTAATTTTTCCAATAACTACTTCTCCACATTTTTCTCTAATATCATTTTTTAAAACGTGAATTATCTTGTCATTATCCTCTATTACATCAATTATTGATATATTCTGAATAAAACCTAAATCATTCGGCTGACCCCCAGAGGTAGGATAAAAGCAAGTCTTATCTAAAATAATAGCAGATTTACTATTTATTTTTATTTTTTCTAAAATTTTTCCTTTAAATTCTTGCAGATATGGTTCTTCATAATATAATCTTTTACTCAATATCCTTCCACTCCCTTTAAAACTTATTTTAAAGATTTTTTACTTTCTAAAAAATAACCACCCTATTTGGTTTCTTATTATAATACAAAAAGCTAATCTAAACAAAAAAAGAGTCTTGAATTCGCACACAATACGAACATAAGACTCTTTTTATTTACATTAAGTATGATAGATTATATCAAGACCATTCTATCTTCTATATACTTATCTTTTCGATTGCCTAATATTGAAAACTGCCTTACTAAATCATCTACATTAATCTTTTCTCTTTTTTCTCCCTGAATATCAAAAATATTTCGTCCCCTATCCATCATCACAGTACGATTACCCACTTCCAAAGCTTGCTTCATATTGTGAGTAACCATTAAGGTAATTAAATCTCCCTGCCGTTCTTTTACTAAATCATTAGTTAATTTCAAAATCTTTTTACTACTTTCCGGATCCAAAGCTGCTGTATGTTCATCTAAAAGTAAAACTTTGGGTTTAAACATAGTAGCCATCAGCATGGTCATTGCCTGCCGTTGCCCCCCGGAAAGTAAGCCCACCTTTTTCGAGATATTATCTTCCAGCCCTAAATTTAATTCACTTAGTTTTTCCCGAAAAAAATTGCGCAAATTTTTATTAATCCCCAAACGTAATCCTCTTTTTTCTCTTTTTAAAGATAAAGATAAATTTTCTTCAACAGTCATATAAGGAGCAGTACCTAAAAGAGGATTTTGAAAAACCCTTCCAATCCAACGAGCTCTTTGATATTCAGGCTGGCAGGTAATCGCCTTTCCTGATAGACTCATTTCTCCCTTATTTTGCTGTAGAGTTCCAGCAATTAAATTTAATAATGTTGACTTGCCAGCACCATTACTGCCGATAATCGTAACAAAATCACCCGTTTTAATCCGCAAGTCAAAATTATCTAAAGCCAGAGTTTCATGAGGACTATTTTTAGCAAAATATTTAGTCAATCCTTTAATTATCAGCATAGATTAAACTTCCTTTCCGTTATTATTTTGAAGATCTTTTCTTCCTAAATTAAATCTATCTGTAAAATTAAGTTTACCTTTAATAAAAGGCACGCTTAAGGCTATTATTACCAGTAAAACAGAAATCATTTTTAAATCTCCTGGCTTAAAGCCAAGACTATAACCATAACGTAAAGCAATTATCATAATTAAACGATAAACCAAAGAACCAACTAATACAGCGATTGTCCTCCAGAAAATAGTAGGAATTTTTATAATACTGATACCAATTATTACACAAGCCAATCCCGCAACTATTGTACCCAAACCCATATTTACATCAGCAAATCCGGAATACTGAGCAAAAAGTGCTCCTGACAAAGCCACTAAAGCATTAGAAATGCAAAGACCCATAAGTTTCGTTAAATCTGTATTAACTCCCAGGCTCTTAATCATCTGTTCATTATCTCCGGTAGCAATGATAGTAAGACCTATTTCTGTAGATAGGAAATAATCTATAATAAATTTCAGTATGACAGCCAGAAACAGGAAAAAGAAAGGAATCAGATAATCCATCGACAAATTAGGAAAATAATTTTTTATTTCTCCTAATAAGGTAATTTTTCCCAATAAGGGAATGTTTGGTCTTCCCATAATTCTTAAATTTACCGAATATAGTAAAGTCATTGTCAAAATTCCTGATAAAAGATTAGTCAGTTTTAATTTGGTATGTAATAATCCGGTAATTAATCCGGCAAGGGAACCTGCTATCATGGCTAAAAATGTTCCCCACAATGGATTCCCACCAGAAAAAATGACCTTGGCAGCTACTGCGGCACCCAAAGGAAAACTACCTTCAACGGTTAAATCGGGAAAATCCAATATTTTGTAAGTAATAAATACTCCCAAGACCATGATTCCAAAAACTAATCCTTGTTCCAACGCATGAAGAAAAAGACTTATCGGCATATTATCTGATCCTTTCTTTTAATAAGGGATTAATCACCCTGCACTTTACCATCTTTTATAATTTTATCCGCTGCTTTTATAATTTCTTCACTTACAGAAACCCCGATGGTTTTTGCAGTATCCAAGTTCACCACAAATTGTAATTCATTCGGGTCAGTGATAGTCTGAATAGGAATATCAGAAGGCTTAGCTCCCTCAATTACCTTTAGTGCTATCTCTCCGGACTTCTTACCTAAAGAAAAATAATCAATACCATAAGAAGCTAAAGCTCCTCTATCAACCGAGCTTGGGTCAGCAACAATCAGAGCAATCTTCTGTCGATTGCACACATTGATTACAGATTCCAAGGCTGATACCACCGTATTATCTGTAACAATATATATTGCATCCACCCTGCCAGCCAAAGATTGAGCTGCCATTAATACTTCACTAGAATTACTTACTGTTACTTCTATCAGCTTAAGCCCAAGTTCTTCGCAAACCTCTTTTGCTACCTCAACTTGAACCACTGAATTAGCTTCACCGGCATTATAGATAGTTCCTACATTTTTAGCTGCAGGTAAAAATTGAGGAATGAGTTCTACCTGTTGCTTGTTTGGAGCAGCATCACTCATCCCGGTAAGATTATTCCCGGAGCTTTCCCAGCTTTGAGCCAAGTTTGCTGCTACCGGATCAGTTACTGCGTTAATAATTATCGGAATTTCCTTGTTAACTTGTAAAGTTGCCTGAGCAGTAGGTGTGGCAATGGCTACGATCAAATCCACGTTGTCATCTTTAAATTTCTGAGCGATAGAAATAGCATTAGTAAAATCCCCCTGAGCGTTTTGTAAATCATAGACTACATCTTCGCCTTCCTTAAACCCCGCTTCTTCTAAAGCAGCTATAAAGCCATCACGGGCAGCATCCAAAGCAGGATGTTCTACAATCTGAGTTATACCAATTACCAAAGGTTGAGCCCCGGCCAAGGATGATACTACCCCGACAATCATAAGTGCTATCACCAATAACAAAATTGATATAGTTTTAATTAAATTTAATTTCATCTTTTTCATAATTTTCTCTCCTTTTTATTTTTTTTAATTTTTAAATTACCTTGTACAATCTTTCTCTTGTTCCATGTTTAGTCCTACATTTCAATCTCCTCCCTTCTCTTTATCGACATAAAATTAATATTTCTCTCAGAAAATAAAAGTAGAGCCAAAGATGTTAAAATTAAAAACACCTATAGCCCTACTTTTTAATGTATCAAAAGAAAAACCATAGGCATGCCTTGGGAGGCACATGCCTATGGTTTCATTTTTGATAATAGCAATCTAAACCAGCATTACTATTTATCCCTTAGGCATATACCCCCTCAAGATAATAGTAATAGTAATAATAATAATAGTAGTTATTGATCGTATTATTTGTGCTTTGTATTCCAATTTTCATTTTTATTCAACCAACTAACTGTTAATTTATAAGATATTATTAAATAATATACATCTCTTTCTCTATTATGTCAAATTTTTTAAATTAGATCCCAAATATTTCTTTACTATTAGCGGAGGTTCTCTCTGCTACTTCTTTTACGGAAACCCCCTTTATTTCCGCAATCTTTTCGGCAATCAAGGGGATATACTTTGGTTCATTTGGTTTCCCCCGGAAAGGATGTGGAGCCAAATAGGGCGAATCAGTCTCCAAAACCAGACTTTCCAGAGAAATTTCTTTCACTATAGCTCTAAGTTTTTTGGCATTATTAAAAGTTACTACTCCACCGATTCCAAGATAATAACCCCGCTTTATACATACCTTGGCCATATCCAAATCTCCGGAAAAACAGTGCAGAATTATTTTTAAGCCTTTGGCCTCCTCAGCTAGAATCTTTAAAGTGTCCCGATGAGCATCACGGTCATGGATAATAAGAGGTAAATTTAATTTACCAGCCAAATTTATCTGTTTCCTAAAAGCCTCCATCTGGCAAGCTAAGTTACTATGTTTCCAATAATAATCCAAGCCTGTCTCCCCGATAGCTACCACCTTATCCTTTTTGGCTAATTTCTCTAATTCTTTTAAATTCTCCTCATCTAAAAATCTACTTTCGTGAGGATGAAAACCGATAGCGGCATAAACTCCTTCAAAACGATGGGCAAATTCCAGGGCAATTTTACTGGATTCCAAATCAATACCTACGGTAACCATCTTAGTTACTTTCTTTTCTGCTGCATCCCTTACTACTTCCTGAGCATTTCTCTTTATTAAATCAAGATGAGTATGGGTCTCCACAAAAAATATACTAACTTCAACCACTCCTTCTATCCTTTTATAACTGACATTCTACCAATCATTTAGTTAGTTATCAACTTTCCAATTAATCAATAAAATAGTCCAATTCACTAACTATAATTATAATAGTAATTTAGACTAAAAATAGTTACCAACCTGGTTACCCACTTTTTAATGTTTAAGTCTTTGGTTTACTGAGTTTGACAGCTGTGCCATAAGCTAAAAGCTCAGCAGCACTACCTATTACACTGGTAGTCACAAAACGTATGTTAATTATTGCATCTGCTCCCAATTCTTCAGCCTGAGCTATCATACGGTTAGAAGCTACTATACGAGCTTTCCCCATCATATCAGTATACTCAATCAACTCACCACCAAGAACAAGTCTCACTATGGCAGATAAATCCTTTCCAATCCAGATAGCATAGATAGTATGTCCCTTAACTAAACCTAAAACCTTAGTAATCTCGCTACCCGGTACTTCAGCAGAATTCTGAAGTAATATGCTAGTTTTTATCTCACCAGTTGGTAGTTCTTCTTCCTCAGCTTTACCCTTTTTCTGTTCAAGGGCTACTGTCAGTAAGACCAGTAGGATACCACCTAAAAGACAGTAAATGGCAATCTTTAACCACCAAGGGAACATGGGACTATAATATACCTGCCAGAGTCCCCCCACAAAGATCGCAGTAAAAAGTCCAACTACAAAAGCAAGCGAGCCAATAAATCGGAAAAATTTCATGATTTTTACCTCCTTATCACAAAAAGTTTTAATTTTTAAACTTTAAGCTTGATTTTTACTTTTAAGAATTTATATATATTATACTACATATCATTACATTCGGCAAAATTCTCAAAAACCCTCTTTTTTAAAATAAAATTATTTTCCTCCAATTCTTTATCAATCTTCGTCATATCTCTGTCATTCCCTTCCCTCCTCTGTCATTCCCGCGAAAGCGGGAATCTATCCTTATGATGAGGTAAATATTCTCCTACCTCTCCTACTGGAATTTTTCCACTACCCTAGTGGAAATTCTCCACACCCCCTAGTGGAATTATTCCACACTAACAGCAACAAGTAAGAACAGTAACAAATAGAACAGCAACAACATTAGGGTGTAATTTTTTCCTGCTGCTGTTGCTGTTGCTTGTAATATTTTTTAAATTTTTTTTCCACTCTTTTGCGTTTTTAAAGAAGAAAAAATAATGGAAACAGAAGAAGTGGAGCCGGAAAGCAAAATAGCAAAACCAAAGAAAATAACTCTTGAAAAAAAACCAAAAGAAGAAACAAAGAGATTATCCCGAGAAGAAGAATTAGAATGGATTAGAAAGATAAGAAATACTGTTTTAAAGTAAATTAACATTCCATACTCCAAATTCGAGTAATCCGCCGTAATCTAAATTCTATTTTATCCATACTTTGTTTTGTTATGATAATTCACTCAGTAGTAATTATAGAAATTCGAGCAATTCACTAAATCTCTCAAATATATCTTGTCTTAAATCATCTATATATTCATCGGGTCCATTTTCTTTCTCAATCATCAGGCAGCCTTGACTCGTTTTTCTTTCAAAATATTTCTTGATATTTTTAGAAATACCTATAAAATAACCTTTTCCCCTATATTCAGCAATCTCCGACAGAACAATATCTAAATTAGGCGTGTAACGTAATATAAAATACATATAGTAGAGATCTTTTGCCTGTTTAAATTCTCCTTCTCTATCAATAAAAATAGCTCCTTTATGATATAAAAATGCTGAAGGTTTAGGGCATTGAACTTTATAACTTGTTTTCTCTCTTTCTGTTCTAACTCTTATAGGTATTCTATTTTCAAGAAGAAAATCGAATTTATCGATTTTATTAATAACAATTTGTCTACCAACTAGCTCTTTTACAAGTTTATCTTTTGTCTTTGGAGAGGTAATAAAATCTATAGGTATTTCTCCCTGCTTATATAAAACTACAGGATAGATTTTACCAATACGGAGATGGTGTTCTTTATAATTCAAAGAGGAAAGTACCTCAAAAATTGTTTTTGAATGTGGCTTTGTTTTATTCCCACCGAATCCAAAATCAATATCTACTGTCGTTACCGCCTGTACTTCCAAATTATGCCATAGGAACTTTGAATACACATAAGATAACCAGCCGCCCACAAGAGTAAGGTCATCAAGATAATCTTCTAAATCCTGTAAAACTTTAAAAAACAACAACTCTAATCTTTTAATATCATTCAAGATTTCTCCCCTTCTCTTCTAACAAATTTCTTAGATGTTCTGCCTGTTCTCTGCCCCGGGGTTGGAAATTGTATAAGTCAAGATAGAGTTGAAGGTTAGAAACCACAGTATAACCTTTTATTTTTTGTGTGTTGAAGAATACACTATTTTTATAAAAAGGATGAATCAGATGGATATTTCCTCCTCTGACCAATTCTTTTAAATCTAATTTTTGCCTGATATTTAAAATATCCTTCTTCCAGTCTTTTAGACTTAAATAAATAAAAATCTCTTCTGTCCTTACAAAAGAAGTAATAAAATTAGCCCCGGTATGAAGTGTCAAGGCATACTGATTTTCTTTTAAGACCTTTCTAAATTTATTTAATATATTTTTATCCGTACTGTAATAAGTATCAATTACATTTTGGTCAAAACTATACTCTTCTAACCAATCAGAAATAAGTTTCTCCTTATTAGTAAGAATGGCATAACTATTCGGTCCTTTCTTGACTCTTTCGATATACCCCTTTTTCTCCATCGCTTTTAATACTTCTTGAGACATACCCAGGCTGACTCCTCCAGGACCAGTAAAGTCGCGCACTACCCATCGTCTCTCTGGATCCTTAAGCATTCTCCTTAACACAAGAGAAGCCTTATCCGCAAAAATGTTTTTCATTCTATAATTTTTCCGCATAATGTTCACCTACTTATTAATGTTCACTATCTAATGAACATTATATATTAAGTGAACGTTAATTGCAACTTGGATTCAAGCTGTCCTTATTATTATCTTTATTATTCTCTTAGCATAACTTCAATTATTGAATTTGCCATTAGTCATTTTGGTCAATAGAAAATCTCTAAAGACAGAAAGGATAAAAAAAGAATTGATAAAATAATCTTAAATTATTCCTTAGAAGATATTGAGGAGAAATTAGACCTGCTCGAAATTAGGAGGAATGTAATAAATCCTGCCGGCTGGCTCATCGCTGCCTTGCAAGCTAATTATCTTAATCCGGGATCATATAGAGAAAAAAATAATGAGGAAGAAAAAATAATTGAAACAGAAGAAGTGCGAACAGAAAGCAAACCAATAAAACCAGAAAAATTAAATCCCAAAAAGAAGCCAAAAGAAGAAACAAAGAGATTATCCCGAGAAGAAGAATTAGAATGGATTAGAAAGATAAGAAATACTGTTTTAAAGTAAATGACCATCCCCCTTTGTAATTCTCTGCCGTAAATAATCTTATTTTCATATTGCATAATAATAATTTTATGTTATTATATTGTTATCATATGATAACAATATAATTTAAAAATAACTTTACCCGCGAGGAGGTAAATACTTATGGTAACCAATAATAATTCCCACAATTCAAAAATAATAAAGCGTAAAGCTACCTATCTTATAAAAGGTGAACCTATGGAAATATTAGAGATAGTCCGAATTAATCTCGAAAATAATAAGGAAATTTTTGATGAGAAATTAGAAGATAAAAACTTAGAAAATATTTATAATCAATATAGAAAAAAACACTCTTTATTAACGCCCAATAGAATCAAAGAAACAAGAGAAAAGTACGGGGTAGGTCAAAGGGCTTTCTCCCGAATATTAGGGTGGGGAGAGGTAACTATCCATAGATATGAAACCGGAGCTTTACAAGACCGGTCTCATAATGATGCACTAGTTCTATTAGAAAATCCTGATAATATGAAAATGTTATTGGAAAATAATAAAAACAAAATAAATAAAAAAGATTATATAAATATAAAGAAAAATCTACAAAAATTAATGAACGATGATATTGATAAAACATTAGAAGAAAATATCACAAAAAAATATTTTAATGAAGTTTTAGACGAATATTGTGGCTATTCTCAATTTAATTACGAAAAATTTGTTAATATGATTTTATTTTTTGATGTCAATATAAAAAGATTATTTAAAACAAAATTAATGAAATTGCTTTTCTATTCCGACTTCGCTAATTTTCGTAACAATACTTTGTCTATTACCGGATTAAAATACATTAAAAATCATTATGGTCCTACTCCCATAAAGTACGAACTTTTGCTTGGAGAATTATTTGAAAAATATATAACTTATCAAATTGAATATGTTAAAACTTCTAAAGATAATGTTGAAGAATACGAATTTATAAAACCTCTTGAAAAACCGACCATGGGTATTTTTTCTCAAGAAGAAATAGATAGTATGGAAAAAGTACTAAATACTTTCAAAAACCTTACCTCTGAAAAAATAACCCAATGTTCCCATAAAGAAGAAGCCTGGACAAAACCAAAAAATAAAGAAATTATTAGCTATGAATACGCAAAAAATTTAACTTGTATTTAACGAAATTAATTACTAATTGAAATCACAAAAAAATATACTTTGTCATTTATTGCTGATTGTCTGTGTAATACCTATTTGTAAAATATTATCTTTTTCATATTTCAATAATCTTATTTGCTTCTTGAATTTTATCTTTGTAAAATCAATCTCTTTAATGTTCTCAGGAATTAAAAAATATCGTGCTAATTTTACCCAGTCTGTATTCCTGATTGTTACTATTTTGTCTAAATAAAAGCTAACCCAAGCATCACCAACTTTAGAACTGGATGATTCTTTGGAAAGTTTGTTTTTTGTGATATTTACATACGTTTTATCAATATCAATTCCAATAAATCTTCTACCTAATCTTTTTGCCGCAATAACAGTTGTTCCAGTTCCGACAAATGGATCTAATACAATATCGTTTTCATCTGTACTCATTAAAATTATTCGTTCTAACAAATGTATTGGTAACTGACATGGATGTTCATCCCTATATTTATTGTGTTTTATACGATGAATATCTGTCCAAACATCAGACACTAATGGGCCAAATGGGTGTAAGCTCGTTTTTTTTCCACCATAATCTTTTAGGAGATAGCCACATTTTCTGCATCGTTTATGTGGATAACGGATCTCGTAAAACTTTCTTTTCTTTATATCCTTTACGTAATATAAAATACCATAATGAGAAGGTTGTAAGCTTTTTCCCATTGGTGCAGAAGGTGCATCCCAGGCAATCCAATGTTTAAAACAAGCGATTTCATTTAAAAAATTTGAATAATAGGTTAGCCATTTAGGAATATTATGTACGAATATAGAACCAGTAGGTTTTGTGATTCTAACCATTTCATATATCCACTGTTTACACCAGGCTAAATATGTATTAAATTCCTTATTATCTTTATATCCATTATATCTCTTCTTTAAATTAAAAGGAGGATCTGCAAATGTTATGTCTACTGAATTATCTGGAATATTTTTTATAACTTCCAAACAATCACCCTGAATTATCTGGTTGATATATTCATCAATCATTAACAAGTATCTCCTTTAATAATTGCTTAAATCGTTCTAACTCTTCTTCATGAAATGTAAAAACATCTTCGTAAGCTGTCACCATTCTTTTTAGGTCATTCTTTCTTACATACCAACCAATACCGTCAACGAAACCTAAAAAATGAGAATCAGAATAATGTTCTTTAATTAAAGAGTCAATTGAGATTTCTGTTTTTGATTTATCCCCTTGTCCCGAAGATGTAGTAACCAAATATGAACATTCAATAATTATTTTTGGATTTTTTTTATTGGGAACGATAAAGTCCATTCTTCGTTTTTCATCTGGAGCATTGCTTATTAATTCTCCTAAATCTCCTCCCTCAAATCCGATTCCCATTTCATCAAGAATATTTTCAATAACTACTTCCGGATTATTTTCTTTCTTACCAGAATATGACCCTTTCTCTTTATATCGAATTAATGTATCAACCAGTGCATCTATTTCAAAATTTAGCTTCGAAATACTCAATTTCTTAAGTTCAAATAGGGGCAACGCCTTAGAAAAAATAGGAATTGTAGAACCTTCAAAAAATATATTCACTAAACCTTTTCTAAAAAACTTACTTTCTCGTATCTTTTTTTGAATTTTACTATCGGTCCATTCCTTAATATTCTCTCTATCTCTTATTTCTGCATCTGTTATCCATTTATCTTTATTAACAAGAACATTTAATTCAGGGTCATCAACTATTCTCATAAAAGTTATAAGTCTTTTTAAACTCTCGTTTGAAAAACCTGTTAACGCAAGTAAAGCTCTTAATCCATTCTCCTTTTTATAAATTAAGTCTTCAAACAATTCTTTTTTTAAACCAATATTTTGGATTTTATTTTTTAAGACAAGTAAAGTCTCCTTAATCGAATTAACATAACCTTCATATGCTTCTTCAAATTCTCTATTGTAAAAATAAAAAGTATTTTTTGTAATAACGGTATCAAATTTTTCTTGAATATTTTTCATTCACCTTACCTCTTTCCTCTTTTGAAAGAATAATATGTATTCATCCTTCATTGTATTTCTCATACCCTTTATGGGCTTTAAAATACTTTTAACCAATATTAAATCATATTTTTTACACGATTCTATTATTTTATTCTCCAACCTGATGCCCCCAGTTTGATTTGTATTAGACCCTATAATCATTACAAAATATTTATCTTCCCTTAACACCCTTGAGACTTCCGAACATACCTTGTCCATATCTTCAAAATAATTTTTTAGTCTTTCATCTTTATTTTTACCAACTAATCCAATCATTTTATCTCTGATACCATCAATATTATACCCTAAAAATATTAATTGAGCTTCATCATTTTTTACATAATCAATCGCGAATGAATATGGCGGTGATGTGATTACTCCATCAATTGAATGATCTTCTAATGATATTTTCATAGCAGTGGCATTCTCTAAAATATTAACAGTTCCTATACTACTTATGTATTTTGCACTATTTAATATAAAATTAACAATCGTGTCCTCGTATCTTCTGAGAACTTTTGTAAAAAGCTGTCTATGGCTGGAACTAACTACCCTTTTAGAATATCCCAGAGAATCTAGGAAAGCAAGTAGCGCTAATTCATAAATCTTTAATTTCTCATTATCATTAATTTTTTTTAATTGCATTTTTATATCATTAACATTAAAAAAATTAAATAACTGTTCTGATTTATTAGAAACTCCTTTTAATAATTCAATATTTATTGATAAACTTTCATGCTTTACTTTCGTCATAAATTGACAAAAAGGACTTAAATCAATTGCATAAGAGTTTACACCCATTAATGCAGATTCAATATTTGCAGTTCCACTACCACACATTGGGTCCAAAATAGTTTCACCTTTTTTTACTCCAATGATATTTATCAAAGCTTTAATTAATTGAGGATGAAACTTCCCACGATAAGGAAATAATCCATGTGTTGCATAGCCAGTAGAAAATAATCCATTTTCAAAGTAAGCTTTTGTGCTTGCTGATCGATTATCAATAAGCGCTTTAGTAGTATGATTATACATTAAAAAATGTTTTGTAAGTTTACCATCAACAGATTTAAAATAGGCTAATCTTTCCAACAAGTCACTTTTTGGCACACAATTATATTCCAAATAAGCTAACTCAAGCTCAAATAATTCATTTACTGATGATAATAACTCTACTTTGCTATCAAACAAATTTTGAGTGGGTGATGATAATTTATGAAATTCTTTATTTTCGATCATTTCTTATCTCCAATATATATATTTTAATAGATTTTATACCAATAATAAGTGTTTTCTATTTTTAAAAGACCAATACTAATAGTAGAAGATAATTTTTAAATTATTTTTTCTACTACTTCAGTTAATATTTAAAAGATAATTTAAAATACTTTTTATAATTATATAATACAGATTTAACTACATTAACGCAAAAATTATTTACGCTAAATAAAAGATTTTTAAAAATACAGTATCTTGTTAAATCGCCAACCATATTGCCAACTTAAATCGAACAGTATTTATAAGCATGCGGTGTTGTCATAGGTTATACTTCTTTATTCTATAAATACTGCTTGCCAGATAGGCTCCATATTTTCTCCATAAGTATATAAACAATCAATTTGTAGTCCAAATTCAATAGCTCGACTAATAATTTGAATACTATCAAGGGTAATGATAAAACCATTTAAGGCATCTGCTGTATCCTGTAAAGGCGGATACACTTCAGCTAAGGCTTCTAAGGGAGTAATGACTGCTTCCAGATAATTTGTTAAACCTTTAATATTACTAGCCCATTCAGAAATATCTTCCTGTTCCTGTAAGGCTTTCCAGGAAGGTTCCTGTAATTCCTCTACTACACCTCTACAATTCCAAAAATCATCGCCTATCACAACATTATTATAATAAGTATAAATATTGCTTGGTAGAGAAGAAAATTGTGCTTTAGTTAAAAGATTATTCAAACCTATCTGAGCCTTTTGGAAGTAATATTTATCTAAAAACAATTTTTGCAGGCTTTTCTCAGCCAGTAATTTCACGGCTCCTTCACCTTTTAATTCATCGCTTTCTTCAACAAGTTCTTCTATGCCTAGATTCTCTGCTACCTTTAAAACTGAATCCCAACTATCAAAATCTTCTTCGTAAATAATTGATTGCATAACCCTTTTTATTAAAGGTTTATAAGGTGAATCCGGAATTTGCTCTAAAACTTTCAAAAAAAGTTGCCGGGAAAATTCATTCTGCAAATAATTGACTAATTCTTCTACCGCTAATTCTAAGCTTTCTTTTAGAGCTGTAAATCCACCCTCAGTTAATATATCAAAGGCTATCTCTAACGGTATACTCGCAAGCTGTTCCTGTAAATCAGTCTCTAATGAATCTTGTAACTCCTTTATTTTGGTCATGATCTGATGGAAATTCCGGACAATTTCACTAAAACTTTCTATTGCTCCCTTATTTTCCCAGTAGGCATATTCATTAATATTATTATATCCTGATAAAGGTACATAAAAACGTCTAATCCTAACCAATTCTTCTAAAGTTAATCCTTCCTCATCAAGTTCTTTTAGCCAGGACTCCGCATGATTAGTGAATTCTTCAAAGGGGGCATGGGGAAATTCTAATTTCCTTAAATCCTTTATCAAGCCATAAGCTTTAGCCAGCTCTCCATCCCGCCAGAGCAGAGGAATTTGAATTTCTAATTTCAATCCCTCTAAAGGAACATCTATCCACTGCCTATAAATATAATCAATTTCAGAATAGCTGTCAGAGGCATCCTCTTCTTCTCCTCCACCACCACTTGTAATTACAAGGAAATACTTACCTATCGGTATTTCCTCTATCTCTAACAATCCGTTATTTATACCTAATTGATATAAATAGTTTTTCCGCCAATTTCCTATAGGGTAGTCCAGATAAGCCACAAGACCATCTATCGGTTTACCCCGGGAATCAGTAACTTCTAAATTTATACTACTTAGTTTTTTCTTTAACAGATAATTATAAGTTTTGCTTAGTGTTTGTTCTGGATTATCCGGGTCCTTTACCTGTAACGTAATTTCGATATAGTAATCCTGAATATCTCCAGGTAATTCTATAGATTTTTCTGGTAATAAGGTCTGCCAGCTAAGATAATAGCGGGAATTAATAATAGGGGATAAGATAAAAGAAATATTTTTCTGACGAAAAGGCCAATTTGGTTCGCCAAGAGGAAGTGCAAGCCCCATCTTCTCTAAAGCAGCAAAACCGCTCTGTGTATCTCCGGCCCGTGGATTAATATCGGGATCAGTATAATATTCTAAATCTACATCTTGGTCAGGATTAAGACAATAATATAGTTCAATCCCGGTTTCCTGTAAAAACCATTTTACTGCGGAAAGAGTAGTAGCAGTACATCCGCCAGCATACCAGAAATTTCCATATACCGTCTGGGGAATAATATCAGTAATAATTATACTAATCTTGCGGGCTTCTTCCCGAAATCCTAACCAGGGAGTAAATAATAAAGCATCATAGGCAGTAGTGGGACTCCACCATTCTGTTCCTGTATGACAAATAGATTCAACTTCTTCTCTTAACTTATCTACTTCCATACAGTCGTAAAAACGAAAATAGTCCCATAATATTGGAACTTCATCAAATATAACCATAGCCATACGAAAATCTATATGTGCTTTTAAAAGTCTATCTATTAAACGCTGGATCTCTTGTTCTATGCCTAACATTGCATTACTCATAGTACCACTACCATCTATTAAGAATACAATATCCATCTTTTCTGCACTAACTGAGCGTTCTCTTAATCCCGCTTCCTGTGTATCTTCATTCTCCTTTTGTAACGCGATATCTACTACATAGGGTCCAGCTATTCTATCTTCAGTTTTGGAAACAATTGATTCAGAAATCTGTACATCTTCTAACTTCAATTCACTAACCCACTGCTCTTGATTATCCTTTAGAGAAAAAGAGACAAAAGTATTAGTATAGCCTTCATCAAAATATTCACCAAAATGATTATGCTCATGCAAAACTAGTTCCGAACTCCAACCATTAACACAATAAAATATTATGATAATCAAAATAACAAGCCAAAAAAATCCGAACCGCTTTTTATTAAAAATTAATTTATTCATTCCTTTTCTCCTTTCCTATCTATATATTATTTTATCTTCCCTACTTTAATTTTATTAGGGGCATATCCCATTATTAGAATATATAATGTGGGGCTCTTTCTCTTCCTGTAGGTTTCAATAATTGCAATTCGGTAAGTTTATTTATTTTATCTAAGGCGGCACAATTATAAAGCTTGAACATTTCTCTTATATATCGATTGGTTATTTTGTTATTTTGATTTATAAACACACATAGATTTATATTCGACAAAAGGTTTATAAAATCCTTCTTTTTTGAAGAAAAAGTTTATTCAATTGACCAATTCGCTAATTAACCAATTGACCGATTAAAAATACGAGTTACGGGATAATTTAGTCATTGGTATTAAGAACAAAAGCATAAATACGAAATAAAGAAAGAGAAGAAAAGGATGGATTGCCGCGCTCCCTAAGGGAGATCGTAATGACGATTGCTGGATTCCCACTTTCGTGGGAATGGCAGAGGGGGGGGATGGGAATGACAAAAAGAAGGGCGGGAATGACAAAATGGATGCGAAAATAATATGAGAGAGGGGGAAATAAATTTGTATTAAAATGTTTTAAATAAAAAGGGTTTTTTGGTTTAAATGGCGAATTATTATTATATAGAGTTAAGAAATATTTGATAGGACATTTGGATAGGAGGAATAAATAAATAAAACAATTTGAAATAAAACAAGACCCCGAATCTATTATTTAGAGAGATAGAATACTTATTATATGATCAATGGGGTTAACGTAGCAAATACCGTGCTAAAAGAAAAATAAAGATTATGATGACTAAAAAAGATAGTGATTTTTCTTTATATATAGGAATATTCTTCTTTTCAACTTCGGTCCTGCTCTTTGAACTCTCTCTTATGCGAGTATTTTCTATTCTCCAATGGAATTATCTGGCTTTCATGATTATTAGTATCGCCTTTTTAGGATATGGAGCAAGCGGGACTTTTTTATCAGTCTTTTCTTCGATTCTGAAAAAGGCTAAAGGTAAAAATTTATATAAATATCTCCTCTTCTTTTCCTTACTTTTTTCTTTGGGTTCTTTACTCTCTATATTTGTCATTTCTAAAGTCCCCTTTGACCTTTATCGATTAATAACGGATAGATATCAATTATTATACTTAGTGATTTATTATTTAGCCATTGCTACACCCTTTTTCTTTGCCGGAATCTGCATCTCTTTAGCTATATCTAAACTACCAGAAAAAGTAAATAAAATATATTTCTGTGACTTAAGTGGTGCAGCTATAGGCTGTATTTCTTTCTTGGTTCTATCTAATTATATAAGTTTGAGCAATTTATTGATTATCCCTCCCCTGCTCTCTTTTCTGGCTTCTTTTTTATTTTCTTTAAAACTGAAAGATAAAAGATCAATGATTTATATTGTGGGGATATTTGTTTTTATTATTTTATTTAGTGGAGCAGAGAGTTTTTATTCTTTCCCGATAAATCCTTATAAAAGTTTGTTCACTTTATTGCGCTACCCTAATTCCCGAATAATTGATAGGCAGGAGAATAGTTTCGCCAGATTAGAGGTGGTAGAAAGTGAGGGGGTAAAATACGCCCCGGGGTTAAGTTTGAATTTTTCGGGAGAGATTCCTGAACAATTAGGTCTGGTCACTGATGGTGACGGATTGAGTGCGATTACCAGATTGGAGGGGGAGGATAATTTAGAAGGATTGAAAAAAATAGAGTTTTCAGATTACATCTCTTCTGCCTTAGGATTTCATCTTACTGGAGATAAAGGGGATATATTGATTATCGGACCGGGAGGAGGATTAGATATCCTGGGAGGAGTTTATAATGAAGCAGATGAGATCTGGGGGATTGAGATGAACCCCGATGTTAAAATCTTACTGCAGGGTAATTATGCTGATTACTCGGGAAATATTTATAACCGTGAGGGAATTAAAATCTTAACCGGTGAAGGGAGAAGTATATTAAAAGGATTGGACCAAAAGTTTGACTTGATTCAAATTTCTTTAATTGGCTCATCCAATACTGCTTCCGGAGGATTCTATAGTATTTCCGAAAATTACCTTTATACAGTGGAGGCGTTTATGGATTTTTGGCAGCATCTCTCTGATGGTGGGAAGTTGGGTATTACTCGTTGGTTAAAATTCCCTCCTCGTGAGATTGTACGTCTCTGTAGTATCAGTTTAAAGGCTCTCAGTCGAATGGGGATAGAAAAACCGGAAAATCATTTGGCCATAATCCGCAGTTGGGGCACTTCTACTCTTATCTTAAGTAAAAAAGAAATAGGAGAGGAAGAAATAAGGGCGATTAAAGATTTTTGTGATAAAAGGAATTTTGATGTAGTCTATTTTCCGGGGATTAAGGAGGAGGAGGCTAATACAAATCATATCCTGGAGCAGAATTATTATTATCAGGAGATAGACCAATTGGTGAATAGTTTTAAGGAGAATAAGTTAAAGGATTTTTATGATAGTTACTTCTTTAATGTTTCGGCAGTCACCGATAATCAACCCTATTTTTTCTACACTTTGAAGTGGAAAAACATCCCTAAAATTATAAAAAGCACAGCTAATTGGCAGCCTTTGATAGAATGGGGAAATTTGATTATATTTGCCACTTTCCTTCAGGGAATAATATTTAGTATCATTTTTATATTTTTGCCTTTAATTTTAAAGAGATTCCCTGTAACTAAAAAAAGGGTAAAGGTTCCTTTTTTACTTTATTTTGCCTCTTTGGGGTTAGGGTATATGCTTTTAGAGATATCTTTTATCCAAAAATTTATCCTCTATCTAACCAATCCTGCTTATTCTACTTCTATTATCATCTTCTCCTTTCTGTTCTTCTCTGGTCTGGGAAGCTTCTATTCAAGAAGAATAGAGAGAAATTATGTTAATGCTCTGAAAATTATTATCTTTACCTTGTGTGGCCTCTTAATAATTTATCAATTTATTTTACCTTATGTCTTTAATACCACTTTGAAATATAGTTTGTTGGTGAGAATGTTCATTACACTGGGGTTAATCTTCCCTTTAGGATTTTTAATGGGGATGCCCTTCCCATTAGGGATAAGGTTGGTCAATTCGACAGAACAAGGAAAGGAGCTTATCCCCTGGTTATGGGCAACCAATAGCTTCTGTTCTATTATCGCCTCTGTCTCCGCAGTGATAATTGCCCTCTTCTTTGGTTTTAAAGTAGTTGCTCTATTGGCCGCTCTGGTATATCTCTTTGGATTTCTTAGTATTTTAGGGAACAGGGAACCTTCTCCTGTTCCCTATAGAGGAAAATATTCATAATAAAGAAGTGCTTGTGGTATTCCAATTATAAAATTTCCCATAATTTTTGGCCTACCTTTATACAAACTAAAAAAATTATTTGCTCATCTACTATGTCCAATCATAGGAACAAATCTTACTCCGATAATCCCTTTAGATTTAATTTTTCCTTCTATTTTTTCTATTTTCATTAGAGTTTGAACCATCCATATTCCGCCAACGGGAATCACTATTCTCCCCCCATCATCTTTAATCTGCTGAAGAAGGGATGGGGGGACATGATCAGGGGCACAGGTCACTATGATGGCATCATAAGGGGCATATTCTTCCCAACCATAATAGCCATCACCGATTTTAAAATGGATGTTTCTAAAACCCAAATCCTTTATTAATTTTTCTGATTTTTTAGAAAGACTTTCATATATCTCTACTGTATAAACTTCTTTTACAATCTCAGCTAAAACTGCTGCTTGATATCCAGAGCCAGTTCCTATTTCTAAGACTTTTTCATCCCCTTTTAACTCTAATAACTGGGTCATTAAGGCTACGATATAAGGCTGGGAAATAGTTTGACCTTCACCGATAGAAAGGGGGTAATCATTATAAGCTGATTCTCTAATATGTTCATCAACAAATTGGTGACGGGGGACAGTGAGCATGGACTGTAAGACTTTAGAATCTACTATGTCTCGGCTTTTTAATTGACTTACTACCATATTCTGTCTTTTTTCTACATAATCATCTATTTCATCAATTTTATCATGTTCATATATGACTATTAATAAAAAAATTATAAATATTAGCAAAATAAAAATAAGGGGCTTTCTCATTATAAAACACCCTCTTTATTTAGCCCTGTGGACTATTAAGTTATAATTTTTTCCTCTTAATATCTTTAGTATCACACAAATGTGTAGCATAAAACTGTATTTTTTTAATTTTATTATATCAATATTACAAAATATAGTAAAGAATATACTGAATATGTAACATTTTGTGCCAAGCACAAAATGTTACATATTTAAAATTCATTCTTTTTGTTTTTCTAATTCAATCTTCTTCTTAAACTCCTGAGCATAATTAATTCTCTTACCGATAGAAGGGTGCGTGTAAAGGAGAAATTCAATAAAAGGATGAGGATGGGCATCAGCTAAATCTCGATTTGTAAATTTTGCCATCGATGTGATAAAAGCATCTACCTTCCCAGTCGTTTTTAAGGCAAATTCATCAGCGTTCTGCTCTCTCTTTCGGGAATAAAAATTAAGAGATATATTAAATAAGAATAGAATAAACCCTATGGATAAAGCTAAAACAGGAAAGTTAGAAATATCGCTTACTTCATAACTCAAATAAAGACCGACCTTTTTTAAAATAAGGCTGGTAAAATAAAAAGCTCCTAAATATATCAAACTGGTCCAAAGTATTCCTTTTAGAACATCCTTATGAACATGATGACCTAATTCGTGAGCAAATACCACCTCTGCTTCATCAAGAGTAAAATTTTTCAAAAGATTATCGGCTATCACAATTCTCCGAGTATTCCCCAAACCAGAAAGATAGGCATTGGCTTTAGTGGTCTTTGAACTAAAATTTATTTCGTAGACCCCTTTAACTTTGGTATTTACTTTATTGCATAATTTAATTAATTTTTGAGCTAATTCATTATCCCCTTCTATCTTTTTCAATTTAAAAAAAAGTGGAGTCAATAATATGGGGGAAAGATGGCTTAAAAGAACAGCTAAAAGAACGGTAAAAACTGTAACTACCAGATACCAATTTTGAGGGAATGTTCTGATAGCCCAATAAATTCCTTCAATGAGAGGGATAGCTAAAACCAAAGTCAAGATATAACTTTTTAACCAATCTTCGAACCAATCTCTTAATGTTTGAGTACAAAAATGATATTTGTGTTCAAAGGTATAGGAAGTATAGAATTCTAACGGCAAGGAAAGTAAATCATAAAGAGTTAAGATAAAAAAATATATAAAGCAATAATCTGCCACTGTATGTCGGTAAAATACAATATTTTTTCTTTAATTGCAAAGGAAAGGTTACTAAATATTAATATTGAAAAATAGGCTAAAAAAAGAGCGGTTCCAGTAATTTTAAAAATAATTTTTTTCTTTTGATATTCTTTCGCCTTCCTCTGTTTCTCTTTATCAATAATTTGGTCATATTTTTCCATTACTTATCACCTTATCAGAATGTTATTTTTTAACTTCTGAAAAGAACTTCTTCTTTGGTAAAAAGTCGGGTAGCTCCCAGAAGAGCAAACCCGGCAATTACCATATTAGCACTAAAAGTAGTTAAAATATGATCCCAATAAATCTTACCAATCAATAGCTCTTTAAAAACAAAACTACTATTTAAAACCGGAACTAAAAACATTTTACTGGTCAATTCTATTCCTTGACTTATAGAAATTATTCCCAAAAAAATAGTCAACATATAGATGGGGGTAATATAACTCGAGGCTTCCCTAATATTACGGGCAAATATTCCCACCATCACTAATACTGCACTGGCCAACCCGACCAAAGGAAATAAAACTAAAAAAAGTAAAAAGACAGTATTAATAGATATCCCAAATTGCACTCCCTCAACACCTCCGGCAATAGAAGCTCCCGATAAAAAAGCAAGAGTAAGCCCAATTAATCCTAAAACCATACTGGTAAAAGAAATTAACATTACAGCAAAGCATTTGCCTAATACTATCTCTAATCGGCTTATCTGACTTACTAATAGAGTAGCAATAGTCCCTCTTTCTTTCTCTCCGGCAGTTATATCCACGGCTGTATGCATCGCCCCGGCAAAGATAAGGATTATAATTAAATAAGGGAGTAGAACTGCTAAAAATGAACCGGTTATCTTTTCAGCAGTAGCTATATTTTCTTCTTGTAGAATTAACGGAGTAAGAAATTCCTCTTTTAAATCCAGATGAGAAAGCCTTTGTAAAAGTATTTCACCTTTGTATTTTTCAATTACTTGATTAATTCTTTGCTTGGCTATTCTTGATTTAGCCTCCGTAGTATCATATTTTAAGATAAATTTACCGGGTCCTCCCTGTTCAATTTTATATTTAAAATCCGGAGGGATTGCCAAAACTGCCTGAATATCCCCATTTTGCAATTTAATAAGAGAGTCGTCTTCTATAGTAAGAACTTCTATCTTTTCATAATCCTGGAGATGTTTCACTAATTTAGGAGCAAACTCCGCACCGTATATCATAATCTTTGAGGCAGCTTCTTCTGATTTCATACTTCCCACCTTGTTAAAATAGCCAATTCCTGTAAACAAGAGAGGATAAAAAATTAAAGGAATTATTATCATAGCAATTATAGTTCTTTTATCTCGTATGGTTCCTACTAATTCTTTAGTAAAAATAAGTTTAATATTTTTCCAGCTCATTCTAAATTCTCTCCTTGATTTATTAATTCAAAAAATATTTCTTCTAAATCGTCAAATGAAGAATTCTTTTTTAATTCTTCCAAAGTCCCCTGAGCAATGAGATTGCCTTGATGGATAATTGCAATCATATCACACAATTTTTCAGCTTCCCGCATAATGTGGGTAGAGTAGATGATACACTTCCCTTGATCTCTAAAACTTTTAATATATTCAATTACTGTTCTCGCTGTAATTATATCCAATCCTACTGTTGGTTCATCTAAAATTAATACAGGCGGGTTATGAATAATGCTCCTGGCAATAGAGAGTTTCTGTTTCATCCCTGTAGAAAGTTTATTTACTCTGACATCCTGAAAATCTTCCATATCTAAATTGTGAAAGATTTCAGCCGTTCTTTTTTCAATAATTTTATCTTCTATCCCGTTAATCCGACCAAAAAACATTACGGTTTCTCGGGGGGTAAAACGGTCATATAATCCTGTTTCGCTGGATAAAAATCCAATTTGTTTTCGTACTTCTCTTGGCTCTTTCACCACATCAAATCCATTTACTTTTACTTTCCCTTTGGTAGGAAGTATCATAGTGGCTAAGATGCGTAAAGTGGTAGTTTTTCCAGCTCCATTAGGACCTAATAACCCGTAAATTTTTCCCTTTTGGCAATTGAATTTAAGATTATTTACTGCTATTACTTCACCTCTTTTTTTATCATGGAATACCTTGGTCAATCCTTCTACTTGAATCATCTTTTTATTTGAAATCTCTCCTTTGTTTTTCTTTTATTGGCGTATCTTAATTCTAAATGACATTTGCTATACAATTGTTAAAACATTTCTAGAGCATTTATAATTTCTTCTCTTACTTCTCTATCTTCTTCACTCTTTAAAACTTTTTCTAAAGCAAATTTCGCTTTTTCTCCTCCAATTTTACCCAGAGCCCAGGCAGTATGTCCTCTTACCATTGGGTTATCGTCTTCCTGTAAGACTTTAATCAAGGGAACAACAGCCCGAGGGTCACCAATATTACCCAAAGCCAGAACAGCATTTCTTTTGATTGCTTCTTTTGGTCTCATGGCAATCTGATTATAAGCGAAATAACTCTGAAATTCCTCTTCGGTAATTTGCAATAATGGTATTAAAGGAATCTTTGAGCCGATATAGCCATATTCCGGTTTACATTTTTTAGGTATTACTTTATGATTTTGAGGACAAACCTCCTGGCAAGTAGTGCAGCCATACAATTTATCCTCCCATTTTTCCCGGAAAGCTAAAGGTACATTCATCGGTCTTTCCGAAATAAACTGAAGACATTTAGTCCTATCGATTACATAAGGGGAAACTATAGCCTTAGTCGGACATGAATCGATACATATTGTGCAATCACCACAATCACGCTGAAGGGATTCATCTGTGTCTAATTCTAATTCAGTTATAATCTCTCCCAAAACTACCCAAGAACCAAATCTTTCTGTAATAATTATCCCGTTTTTTCCATACCACCCCACTCCGGCTCGCTGCGCAATGGGTTTTTCTACTAAAGATACATAGTTTGATTTATTTTTAGACTTATATTTAGAATCAGTTTCTTGATTTATAAAATCGATAATTCTTTTTAGCTTTAATTTTACATCATAATAAAAATTACCGATATCATATTTAGCAATTTTCCCCAAGGGTTGATTTTTATCCTGAATATCTTCTGTATCTTCTATCAAATAATACTGAGCAACACTAACTACAGACTTTGCTCTTTTTAAAATACTCTTCGGATTGCATCTTTTGCTAATTTTATTCAGATTTAGTTGATTAGGTCTTACTGAAATATTTCCCGAGGTATAGTAGTCATTTTTAGAGATATAACCTTTTTCTATACTTTCTATAAGATGCTTTTCTGTCTCCGGGAAACTTTCTGCATTAGTAATCCTGACGATATCTAAACCAATCTCTTCTCCCAACTCTTTTATCTGTGTAGCTAATGACATAAAACTCCTATCCTGGTATCATGGGGTCTATCATGGGGTCAGGTCTCAACATTTGACATAACTTAATCCTAAAGAAGATAGCCAGAAATGTTATGTCAAATGTTGAGACCTGACCCCACTAACTCATGTGTCAAATGTGAAGACCTGACCCCACTAACTCATCACATATTACTTATCACTAATTCTGTTAGCAGCAATAGCTGCTCCTAAAGCGCCCACTATTTGAGGCTCATCGGGGACATATACTTTTGCCTTCAGCCTCTTCTTTAGGGCTCTTACCATCCCGATATTTTTGGCCACCCCGCCGGTTAAAGTGATAATATTTTCCAATCTTAACCGATTAGCCATACTACAAATACGATTAGAAATAGCTTCATGCAGTCCTCTAATTATATCTTCTTTAGCCTGCCCCTCTGCGATTAAAGATATTACTTCTGATTCAGCAAAGACAGTGCACATGCTGCCGATTTTTATCTTCCTTCTTGATTGTAGAGATTTTTCTCCTAATTCCTCGGTCTTTATGCCTAAGGCTTGAGCCATAACTTCTAAAAATCTACCCGTTCCTGCAGCACATTTATCGTTCATAATAAAATCAACTACCCGACCATTTTTATCGATATTTATTACTTTACTATCTTGCCCTCCGATATCAATAACTGTTCGTGTCTTAGGATTTAACCAGTTTGCTCCCAGGGCATGACAGGTAATTTCGGTGATAGACTTATCAGAAAAAGGGATATTTATCCTTCCATAACCAGTAGCAACTATAGATGATAGATTTTTCAAATCATCTCCAGATTTTTTCAGTGTCATTTCCAGGCAATCCCGGGTCAATTTATTTACATCAGCACCGGTAGGTATAATAGTAAAACTTTTTATTTTACCATCTTCAAGAATAAGCGTTTTAATAGTTAATGAACCTATATCCAGTCCTGCTACAATCATTTTTATCTTTCCTTTTTAAAAAAATAATTCTATATAAAGAATTACTACTTTTTATTACTTATCCTTCTCTCTTACATTTACCCTTTTTCTTTGTCCTGGATTCCTGCCTCCGCAGGAATGACATATAATCTTAAAGAATAATATATTTTTTAATCTCTTTGAGAAAGCATCTCCAAGAAAGCTTCAATCCTGGTTCTGGTCTGCCCTTTGGAATAATTACGAGAATCAGCACCGTCACCATCTAATATTAACATAGGTATGCCTTTTTCTTGTAAAAAATCCTTAATAATATATGCTCCTCCACAACTTTGGCGACATCCCCTTTGAGAAAAATGAATTACTCCGTCTATCTTATATTCCCTCACCAAATCGTACACCACTTTTATTCTTCTCTCGATAGGACCTGCTCCAAAATTGGAAGTCATCTTTTGAGCTAAACTTTCCCATGGTCTTTGAGGATCTAAAGCTTGCCAATAGACATAACTTACCTCTTCAAAGGAAATTACCGCCTTATTTTCTTTAAGATTTTGTATTATCTCGTTTTTATAATAAGGCCTTACCTGATGAAGCCACAGAATACGATGTTTCTCCTCCTCCAATACACCAATCTTCCGATTAACCTTCTCTTCTGTCTCTTGATACAAAGTACGATAAAACTGAAACCCTTTCTTCGCACCCAAAGAAGAAAAGAACATATATAGGATATAAGCTATAGCATCCCATCCTGATAAGGGAGAAGGGACATTTTTTCTAAGCTCATTAAGTTTTATTATATATTCTCTAGTTTGGTTAGACAAATTAAAAAAATAATTTATTCTTTCATTACTTAAGTGTTGCTCGGTAATTTTATCTATTTTACAGGCAATTTCTTTTAATTGAGCAGCAAGGTAGTTCTGAGAATCTGAGTTATTACGATAGGGAGTATTGATTAAATAATATTCACAATTATAATATTTACTCATATTACGAAAAAATTTAGTAGAACCATCACATAACTGGGAGCTAGAAATAATTAAATCTGGTTTAGGAAACCAATCTTTTAAAACCAGACCAGCTGCTACTCGATAAAATGAACATAAATCAGTAGTGTAAAATTTTGATTCAGCAGTTTCTATTAAATAATTAGCTATACCTATAGATGCCAATACTCCAGAAATAACTTCGGGATAGATAGGAAAAAGATCCAAAGCATAAAACAATTCAGAAGGAGTATAAATATTAGTCCAAACTACCGGCTTTCTTTTTTTGCAGGCTTCTTTAAGTTGATAAAAAAGAAAATCTAACCACATCTTAAAACTTTTGGGGCTTTTTCTAAAATATAATCTTGAGCCTGCTTTGATAATGTTATAAGTATTAGAGTTTTTAGCTATTTTTTTTATTAGGGTAGAATTTGGCTCATTCTTCAAATTAACCAGCAAATTCTAATACCTCCAAAAATGCCTGTATCCTCGTCTTTATTCTCCCCGAAGTACTGGAAGCAAATTCTCCTTCTAAACAAAGACTAGGAATTCCATATTTTTGTAGCCTTTCTCTTATTATAGGCAATTCAAAAAAAGAAGTATCACAAAATTTTAAATTATAAAAAATTACTCCTCTTACCTGGTTATCTTTAATAATCTTTAAGAGATACTTCCATCTCTTTTCTAAATTCATCATACGGGGGCAGGGAGTCTTGCTTAAATAGTATTCTGCTAAAAGTTTAAGAGGATTATTATTTATCTTTTTTGATGTTTTAAGTGGAATTTGATTTTGAAAATATCTATTTCCTGTACACATATCCACAAAAACTATCTTGCCCCCATAATTTTCTATCACTTCTGCTATACTTAAATCATCCATAATGGTTCCGGTAATAAGAATTTTAAATTTGTTCCCAATCCCGGAGCTATTAGATAAAATATTTTCCTCTTTTTTTGCGTCTTTTATAAATTTTTCTAAAAGTCCATTATACTCTTCTTGAGGAAAGAG
>Ga0315541_1000803_pt1 | contig 32012 bp, 36 predicted proteins | sample SalMarSW160190MG_FD_203095 | JGI IMG/M metagenome (GOLD analysis project Ga0315541, IMG submission 203095) | Salt marsh sediment microbial communities from the Plum Island Ecosystem LTER, Massachusetts, United States - Salt Marsh Sediment SW1601-190 ...
ATAAGAATACAAGGCCTGGCTAAAGAAGAACTCAAAATGTTAGCCAACTATCAATTTCTTACCGCCAAACCTATGCTGGTAGTCCTTAATATCGGAGAGGAGCAAATATCACAGGCTTCACAATTGGAAAGTGAGATAAGTTCCCTTTACCCTCAGTTTGCCGTGGTAGCCCTTTGCGGCAAGCTGGAGATGGAGCTAGCTCAGCTCAGCGACGATGAAGCCAAGGAATTTCGTGAAGCTATGGGGCTGAGCAAACCGGCGCTTGACCGGGTTATCGACCTCTCCTATAGTCTTCTGGGGCTGGTTTCTTTCTTTACCACAGTTTCCTCTGAGCTAAAGGCCTGGACTATCCCCGGCGGAACTCCAGCACCAAAAGCGGCAGGAAAGATTCACTCCGACATGGAAAGGGGGTTCATCCGAGCTGAGGTTATCAGCTATAGTGATTTGGAAAGCTGCGGCAATATAGCTGAGGCGCGAAAAAGAGGACTGCTAAGAACAGAAGGCAAAAATTACATCATCCAGGATGGAGATGTAGTTACCTTTTTATTTAATGTCTAGCCTTCCAGATTTTTGTAGTTGCCTGATTCACCAGGCATATACAGAATTTATAAGTGAGATTATTTCAGAGCAAGGAAGGGAAGATGGAGATGACGATCAATCAAACAAAAATTTCTATTGTCCAGGGGGATATCACCAGGCAGGCTACCGATGCCGTCGTTAACGCTGCCAACTCCAGCTTAATGGGTGGCGGAGGGGTGGATGGGGCAATACACCGGGCCGGGGGACCAGCAATATTAGAGGAATGCAAGAAAATCGTTGCCCGGCAAGGAAGATTGCCCACAGGCAAAGCTGTAATCACCACAGGGGGAAATCTCAAAGCACAGTATGTGATACATACTGTTGGTCCCTTCTGGCATGGTGGCAGCAGAAATGAAGCTGAGCTTTTGGGGAGCGCCTACTACGAGTGCCTGAAATTAGCTACCGAGAACAAATTGGCCAGCATTTCCTTTCCTTCCATAAGCACCGGAGCCTATGGCTATCCCGTGGATGAAGCGGCAAAAATAGCAGCAAGCACCGTTGTTTCCTTTCTTAAGGAGCAAGCGACATCCCTTAAAGATGTCGTGTTCGTTCTCTTCGATTCCCGGACTTACCAAAGTTATCGCTCAGCTTTGCAAGTTTACCTCAACCGCTTAGAAGCGTAAGAAAACAAAATCTCAATCGACAGCCATTTGAGAAGGCGGGGATAGAGAATGCTCAGACTCACCAACTTTTGAACAGCATGGTGAGGATATTGTGGCAATACAAGCCCAAAATCTCTATGAAGCGATTTCGATAAATACCACGTGTTGCATTAAATCCAAATTTTAGAACGAAATCGTACCAGGCTCGATAGTTTTACCTGGCCAAATCTTGATTCCATTAGATAGCTTACTCCCTTTCCCGATTTGCACATCATCTCCTAAAATGCAGCCATCCAGAATTTCGCTTTCCTCACCAATACAACACCTGGAGGCAACCAGGCACTTTCTCAGCTTGGCCCCCTTGCCAATTTTACAATCCTGCCATAATATCACCCCTTCTATTACAGCGCCTTCTTCTACACGACACCTTGTCCCCAAGACGGCAGGCCCCCTTATTATGGAATTCCTATCAATAAAGCAGGCTTCGCCGATTACTGCTGGCCCCTCAATTCGAGCTGAAGAGTGAACAACGCTCTCACCTTCAAATTTAGTACCCTTATTGCTTACATAGCGTTGGAGCAAATCGTGCTGCAACTTCAAATACTTATCTGGACTGCCTATATCAATCCAGTAATCCTGGGATGGATAGCAATATATGGCCTTTCCCATCTCCAAAAGCGGGGGGAAAACATCATGCTCAAACATGGAGAAGGCGTTGGGAGTGATGTAACTCAAAATATCGAGTTCCAAGATATAAATACCAGCGTTAATCATATTCGTAGTTACCTTGTCCCAACTTGGCTTTTCTATAAAACGTTTGACTCTACCCTGGCTATCCGCCTCCACTACTCCATAAATAGTAGGGTCTTCTACAGGTGTCAAAGCCAGGGTGGCTGTAGCTTTACTTTCACGGTGTAGTCGCATCATCACGCTTAGGTCAATATCAGTGAAAACATCCCCATTAAAAACGAAGAAGGAATCGTCCAAGAACCTTTCAGCATTTTTCACTGCTCCCGCCGTTCCCATGGGAAAATCCTCTACCGAGTAAACTATCCTGACACCGAGCTTGCTGCCATCGCCGAAATAATCATGGATCTGCTCAGGTGACTTTCCTACAGCGAGAATTATGTCAATAATATTGTGCGCTTTGAGATAGCCAACGAGGTGTTCAAAGAAAGGGCGGTTCAACACAGGAACCATTATCTTTGGGGTGTTACAAGTAAGGGGACGCAGCCTGGTCGCTTCCCCACCAACCAGAATAACAGCCTTCATATCCCATTTAAATCTACCTTATACTAAGCAAATTCGTCAAACCTCCTACTCCGAGGGCGTTTAACGAAAAGAAAAAATAGAGTTGACCCTTTTACCAACTTTTGAATGCGCGCCGACTTTCTCCCCCACTTTTCAGGATGTTCTCCATGGAGTATAATATTAATAGAAGGGCAAGGAGGGAGCGATGATAATAAAGAAGCTTTTAACACGAAAAGGATGGCGTGTAGTAGCACACTCTATGCTAGCAGCGGCTGGGATTGGTCTTCTTTATTTATTGTCCAAAATGGTCATAGGAGATATCCAGCAGGAGGATACGTTAAACTGGTGGATTTTAGGCTTGGGAATCGCCTTTTCGCTATGGTTAGTGGCACTGGGAAGTATGCTGGCAAAGGCCGAACTAACTGACTGGAGATAATAATCGTAGCTGGACCAATGGCTCCTTTCGCCCTGGTAGCCCGCCCCGGTGTGGTGTCATTTCCTCGCGCAGTTTATGAGCAAGCAGTATCACATCTACAGATGACCTGGATTATTCTAGTCCCGTGCGGCCGCAAAGTGATATTGTCGGGGTTGTTTAGTGGAGGAGAGGATAATATCCGTGCCTGATGTAGCTATTGTGACTGATAGTGTTGCTGACCTGCCCCCTCAGGTAGCTGAGGAGTTCGGGATTATAGTGGTTCCACTCGTTGTCCGCTTTGGCACAGACCTCTACCGCGATAGTCTCGACTTGAGTCCTGACCAGTTCTACGAAAAACTAAGAACCACCAAGGTTTTGCCCGCGACATCTGTGCCGCCACCAGCGGCTTTCGCCGATGCCTACGATAAGCTTGCCGAAAAAACAAACGAAATCGTGGTTACCAGTGTAACTTCCAAGCTCAGTGCCACCTATCAGGTGGCGTTACAAGCCGTAGGGTTGATGAAGAAGCGATGTCGTGTAGAGGTTCTGGACTCACAATGGGCGGTTATGGCGCAGGGTTTCATAACAATTGCTGCTGCCAAAGCAGCCCAAAGTGGAGCTAGCCTTGATGAAGTGCTGGATGTGGCCCGTCACACCATGCACCGGGTAGATATGCATGCTGCCTTTGATACCCTTGAATACCTGGAACGCGGCGGGCGCATCGGCAAAGCGCAAGCCTTTCTTGGTTCATTACTCAAGGTAAACCCGATCATCGGCATTAAGGATGGTGAGGTGTATCCCTGTGGTCGGGAACGCTCCCGAGCTAAGGCGATAGACTACCTATACAACTTCGCCGCAAGCTTTAGCAACGTTGAAGGGTTAGCTGTAGAGTATGCCACTGACTTAGATGAGGCCAACAGCTTGGTCCAGAGGTTTCACTCAAAGTATCCTCAAGTTCCTATTTACCTCTCGCGTACAAGCCCTGTTATCGGCACGCACACAGGGCCTGGTCTCATTATTGTTAGCGTGCTTGGAAACAGACAATCTGCCACCTAGCTGAGTGAGGCATGCTACTAGGTATTCTAAGCATAATCATCGGGTATCTTTTAGGCTCCATTCCTACAGCCTACATCGTGTCTCGCATGAGGAAAGGCATAGATATTCGGAACATCGGTTCAGGTAATATGGGTGGCGCTAATGTTATGCGCGAAATTGGTACTCATGAAGGCGTTTTTGTCGGTATCATTGATGTCGCGAAGGGGGCAGGGGCTATACTCATTGCACAGGCTCTAAACATTCCGGAACTCTGGGTCTTTGGGACTGGCTTTGGCGCTCTAGTGGGGCATAATTTCCCTGTGTTCGCAGGTTTCAGGGGTGGCAGAGGTTCAGCCACCATTATAGGTATCTTTCTCGTGCTAGCCCCCAAAGCAATACTTGTTACGCTGGCAGTAATAGCTATTCCGTTCTTTACTACTCGTAAATTTACAGCGGCCATACTCATTGGATTCGGCCTGTTGCCTCTGTTTGCCTGGTTGTTTGAAGGCTCGCTGGCATTAGTACGTTATGTATTAGCTATCGACCTTTTCATGCTGGTTCGCAATCTGTCCAGTCTTAAACAAGTCCTGTCTAAAGGCGTAATAAAGGACATCATATTCGACAGACAGCAGAAGAAAGTAAAATGATGTCATCAAAATAAGAGCCTGTCCGGAGCGCTCGACAGAGCTCTCATTGAAGCTCTTGCGAAGGATAATGATTTTGGGAAAACCGAACTGTTACGAAGGAGGTGAAAAATGCAGACAATACTTAGTTCGAGGAGACACCATTACGTGGCAAGAGTTAGCATCTTTTTGGTTACGGTAGCCTTAATTGCCGGGATGGTAAGCTGTGGTGGCGGCGGTGTTGCGTATGACCTCACTATCGCCAGTACCGCTGGAGGGTCGGTAATCACCCCTGGAGAGGGGACTTTCACCTATGACGAGGTAACAGTGGTCAACTTGGTGGCCGAGGCTGAGGAGGGCTACCGCTTTGTCGAGTGGACTGGCGATGTGAATACCCTTGGCAATGTCAATGCCGCCACAACCATCATCACCACGAACGACAACTATTCCATCACGGCTAACTTCGAGTTCGAGTGCAACCCCATGGTCGCCGCAGGCGATTATCACACAGTGGGGCTTCGGGCCGATGGAACGGTGGTCGCAGTGGGAGACAACGCCTACGGGCAATGCGATGTCGGCGGCTGGACGGACATCATCCAAGTCGCCGCAGGCCGCTTTCACACGGTGGGGCTTAAGTCCGATGGTACCGTGGTCGCCGTGGGATACAGCTACTACGGCCAGTGCAATGTCACCGGCTGGACGGACATCATCAAAATCGCCGCAGGCAGCTTTCACACGGTGGGGCTTAGGACCGATGGCACCGTGGTTGCCGTGGGATACAGCTACTACGGCCAGTGCAATGTCACCGGCTGGACGGACATCATCAAAATCGCCGCAGCCAGCTTTCACACGGTGGGGCTCAAGTCCGATGGCACCGTGGTCGCCGCGGGATGGAATGACTACGGGCAGTGCGAGGTCGGCGGCTGGACGGACATCGCACAGGTTGCGGCAGGCTTTAGGCACACAGTTGGGGTTAAGCCCGACGGCACCGTGGTCGCCGCGGGATGGAACCAGTTCGGCCAGCGTAATGTCACCGGCTGGACGGATATCATCCAGGTCGCGGCAGGCTTTGGGCACACAGTTGGGGTTAAGGCCGACGGCACCCTTATCGCTGTGGGAGCCGAGGGAACCGAAGGATGGCCCAGCTACGGGCAGTGCGAGGTCGGCGGCTGGACGGATACTATCCAGGTCGCCGCAGGCGGTCGTCAAACGGTGGGGCTTAAGTCTGATGGCACCGTGCTTGCCATGGGCTTCCCCTTATGGGGGGAGTGTAATGTCGGGGGCTGGACGGACATCATCCAGGTCGCCACATCTGGGTTGCACACGGTGGGACTCAAAGACAATGGTATCGTGGTCGCCGTGGGACCCGAAGGGTGGCCCACCTACGGGGAGTGCGATGTCGGTGGCTGGAAGGACGTCGCCCAGGTCGCGGCAGGCTTTGGGCACACGGTGGGGGTTAAGACCGACGGCACCGTGGTCGCCGTGGGATGGAACCAGTTCGGCCAGTGCAATGTCACCGGCTGGAAGGACGTCGCCCAGGTCGCGGCAGGCTTGAATTACACGGTGGGCCTTAAGGCCGACGGCACCGTTGTTGCTGTGGGAGCCAACTGGGCTGGGCAGTGTGAGGTCGTCGGCTGGTTGGACATCGCCCAGATCGCGGCAGGCCTTGGGCACACAGTTGGAGTTAAGACCGACGGCACTGTGGTCGCTGTGGGAGACAACTCCTATAGTCAGTGCAATGTTGGCGACTGGACGGACATCATCCAGGTCGCCGCGGGCTTTTATCACACGGTGGGACTTAAGTCCGACGGCACCGTGGTCGCCGTGGGAGCCGAGATCGAGCTTCCCACATGGAATCTGATCGAGGCAACGCCGTAGTATGAGCTCACCATCTCCTCGTGGTCCTGTGCCTAAGTCTTTGGAGAAGTCGATAGGGGCTAGACAACGCAGGCGATAGATGCTACTTTATTTATAGTCTAAGACAGGAGGTGGGAGAATGACTTATAAAAGGTACGATATCCTAACGGTGCTGGTGTGGGTGGTCCTGGGTGCTGCGCTGATAGTCCTTGGCCTTTTTCTAAGGAGGCCTGACTTCAGGGAATCAATCTGGTGGGTGGTAATGGGCGTAGGAATAGCGCTGGCGGTCGTAGGAATTGTCAGCATCATCTTTACTTCCAGACAAACTGTTGGGATGCTTTGTCCTCATTGTGGCGGGAAAATAGTGCCCCGGGTGAAATCGAGCACAAGCCAGCTGTATCTTACAAAAGGAGAGGAGATAGTGGCGGGTTCCGTCGAGGAAGAGGCAAAAAGTCCGGAGGATTGAGGGGCACAGAAAGCGACGACCTGATAATGACATCAGGGTGAGCAGTTAATTTTCAGGTGGAATTAGAAAAAAGATTTTAGAAACGGCAGGGAAGTAATTTGTGCGGGCAAGTCAATAGGCAGAGATAGGTTCTTTGTCAGTGATGATTCTTTTGCTTGCAGTCAACTGTTGGCGAATATGCTTGGGGATGGTAAACATGGCTTGATGTGTAAGGCCATCGTAGGATTTTAGCTTTTTTGATATTCTTGTTGAAATTCTGGTGTCAATTTCGTCGGGAGTCAGTTCATGGGGGTCAAGGCTTTGGGAAGCCGCGACAAAGCCCCATAAGCCCAGAAAGGAAGGTACATGGACCTGGTAGGGACGGGCTATCGGGAAGACGTTTCTTAAGGTACTGGCAATAGCGATGAAATTATCTAAGTTTTTCCATTCGGCAGATTCAGCCTGCACCGACATAATGCCATCAGGCCCTAGTTTTTGTTTGACTATTTGGTAGAATTCCTGGGTGTATAGCAAGCGTGCCGGCCCCTGCTCTAAGGGGTCAGCCAGGTCAATGATGATGACATCGAATTTGTCGCCACTTTCATCCAGGTATTTTCTGGCGTCGACGAAATGAAGCTCTGCCCGGGGGTCATCGAAGGCATTCTGATGCCAGGAGGGCAAGAAGCGGCGACAAAGGCTTACAACCTCTTCATCAATATCCACCATGACAGCCCTTTTTACCGTCTTATGCGCCAGGACTTCCCTTAAGGTCGCACCCTCACCTCCCCCAGCAATAAATACCCTCTCTGGCTGGGGATGGGTAAGCATAGCTGGGTGTACCAGAGCTTCATGGTAAATAAATTCATCTGCCTCGCTGGATTGAATCTTGCCATCGAGAACGAGACAGATACCGAAGCTGCCCGTGTTGACAATATCGATGGATTGAAACTTACTTCGTCCTGAATATATCCTCTCCTTAATGCTATGCAGCATAGTAAGGTCAGGACTTATATAGTCGGAAAACCATCTATGTTTATCAGGGTCGCTATCTTTCATTTTGTACACCCGACCTGGCTATCCTCCATAATCCCCCTGCGAAGCTCGATTAGGGAGTGATTCTTGGCCCCCAGCTTCTCTGTTATCCACCTGGCAGCCTTTCCCGGGTCTACATCATCCCCACATGTGAAAACATCTACAGCAGCGTACCCGTATTCCGGCCAGGTATGAATGGCAATATGTGACTCAGCTATATTGACCACTCCACTCACTCCGTAAGGGGAGAAATGATAAAAGGACTCGCCCACTACGGTAGCGCCACTTTGAATGGCAGCTTCGTTAAGACAATCTTTGAGAAAATCTAAGTCATCCAGCACCTCCTTATTGCATATTTTTAGTTCTAGTAGCAGATGTCTTGCAAGCGCGTTCAAATCATCTTCCCTCCTTTAGAATTTTAGATTTGTGATGGAGCCTTTTGGGCAACAGGGCAAATTTTATACAATGTCCATCGTTTTAGCAATACTCCAAGAGTTTCTGCTAAAATAAACGAAGGCAGGAACTATGTCTGCAAGGAAACAATTGGTTTCTGTGCGCACTACCACGTACATGGAGGCGCAAGTAATCAAGGGGCGGTTGGAGAGCGAAGGTATACCAGTTCTCCTAAGCTACGAGAGCGCTGGCCTGATTTACGGCATTACAGTTGATGGGTTAGGTGAGGTAAAAATAATGGTGCCCAAAGCTCTGGCAAAGGAAGCTAAGGAGATTCTGGGAGTAGTGGAGAAAGAGAAACTGAAAAAAGCTAAGTGACAGAGCAAAATATGACAAATTCCAAGCACGAAATTCGAAATCCTAAACAATATCAAAGCACTAATGACAAAAATTCAAAACAAAATGAGTTTTGGTATTTAAATATGGAATTTTGGGTTTGTTTAGAGTTTAGAAATTAGGATTTAGAGCTTGGGCATGGCGGTTTCAGTTGTATTTTGGGCTTTTGATTTCTGATGACTTCAAGATTGGAACGCATAACTGAACAGCGGCTGGATAGCCTGAGCAGAATTCGGGCTCGCGGCATAGACCCTTACCCCCATTCCTATCATCCCAGCCATACTGTTCGAGAGGCAATAACTCTTTTTGAGCAGCAAGGGGAGAGCTCTCAGGACATATCACTGGCTGGCCGTATTATGTCCAAGCGTTCTATGGGTAAGATGTCCTTTCTTGATATTCGCGATAGCTCGGGGAAGATACAGCTTTCTTTGCGCTACGACCTTCTGGGCTGGGAGAGGTACGAATTTCTTCAGGATATTGATATTGGTGACATTATCGGGGCAGAGGGAAAGCTTTTCCGGACGAAAGCCGGGGAGCTCACTCTGGAGGTATCCGATCTCGCCATGCTCTGTAAATCTCTTCGCCCGCTGCCAGAGAAGTGGCATGGGCTGGCTGACGTAGAAAAACGCTATCGGCAGAGATATCTCGACCTTATTTCCAACGAAGAGAGTAAAAACATTTTTACTTTGCGCAGCAAGATTATCACTGGCATAAGAAGTTTTCTCGATAAGCAGGGGTTTATGGAGGTAGAAACTCCTGTGCTTCAGCCCCATGCCGGCGGAGCACTAGCACGCCCCTTTGTCACCCATCATCATGCCCTTGATGAAGACCTCTATCTGCGAATTGCCCTGGAGCTCCACCTCAAGAGACTGGTGGTAGGCGGCTTTGACAAAGTTTACGAGATGGGGCATGCCTTTCGCAATGAAGGCATTTCCGTTAGACACAACCCGGAATTCACCTTGCTTGAGTGCTACCAAGCTTATAGCGATTACAATGACATGATGAGATTGGTTGAGGAGATGCTCGCTCATATAGCTCAGGAGGTTCTGGGCGATACCAAGCTTGCTTGCAACGGCAAAACCATTGACCTTGGTCTCCAATGGCAAAGACTTTACCTTCGTGAGGCAATAAAAGAACATTGTGGCATTGATTTTGAAGATTATCCCGATGCTGCTTCACTGAGGACACGGATGACAGAGATGGGAATGGAAGTCGAGCCAAGCAAAGGGAGGGGCAGGCTGATAGACGAATTGATTTCCACTTTTGTTGAGCCAAAGCTTATTCAGCCAACTTTCCTTCTGGATTACCCCGTGGAAATGTCACCTCTGGCCAAGAGGAAGCGGGGTGATGATCGGTTAGTAGAGAGATTCGAGGGCTTTGTGGCTGGCATGGAGATTGCTAATGCCTTCACCGAGCTTAACGACCCCCTGGAGCAAAGGGAGAGATTCCGCCAGCAGCTAAAAGAACAGGTTACCGATGAAGAAGTGGAAATCGCCGATGAAGATTTTCTTCAGGCTCTGGAGTATGGGATGCCACCCACCGGCGGTCTGGGGATAGGCATTGACCGCCTGGTGATGCTGCTTGCTGGGCAGCAATCTGTTCGAGAAGTGATACTTTTCCCCCAACTGAAGACAAAAGAGTAAAAATACAAAATGGCAAGGCAAAGTATGACAAATCCTAAGATGGGGAAGAAGCCAGGAGTCAGTAGCCAGTAGTCAGTAGGGGGAGGTGGCTACTGACTACTGAATTCTGACTACTGACTACTTTAGAGCTTGAAGATGCTTGATATTAAGCTTATTCGTGAAAACCCTGAACTTGTTCGCCAGGCTCTGGAGAAAAGAGGCGATAGCTTTGCTCTAGATAGCATCCTTGAGATTGATGGGCGTTATCGCAGCTTGCTTCGTCAAACCGAGGAACTCCGTGCCAAACATAACGAGGCAAGCAAACAACTGAGCAAAAGCAAGGAAAAACCACCTCAGTTCATCGCCCAGATGCGTCAATTGGGAGAGCAAGTATCTTCCTTGCAGCAGCAGACCAAAGAAGCTAAGGCCAAACTTGATTCCCTGCTACTGGAGTTACCCAACATCCCCCACTCCAGCGTGCCCTCAGGGAGAGGCGAGGGTGATAATGTGGTAGTGCGTACCTGGGGCAAGCCAAGGGAGTTATCCTTCAAGCCCCTGCCTCACTGGGAGTTGGGGGAAAAACTGGGCATAATAGATTTCCATCAGGGAGTGAAGCTCTCAGGGACCAGGTTTTATGTTCTCAAAGGTCTGGGGGCACGCCTCCAACGAGCGCTTATCTCATTTATGCTCGATGTTCATGTAAACGAGCATAGCTATAAAGAAATCTATCCTCCCTTTATGGTAAAGCGAGAGTGTATGGTCGGCTCAGGAAATTTACCCAAGTTCGGCGATAATTTATATCACGACGAAGAAGATGACTTCTGGTTTATACCCACGGCGGAGGTACCGTTGACTAACCTTCACCGTGACGAAATATTAAGTGCCGATAGCTTGCCCCTTCATTATGTCGCCTATACTCCTTGCTTCCGTAGAGAGAAGATGGCCGCCGGCACGGACACGAGGGGCATTAAGAGAGGGCACCAGTTCGATAAGGTGGAGCTCTACAAGGTTACCGACCCGGAGAGCTCTGACGAAGCACTGGAGAAACTGGTAGCTGATGCCGAGGACATATGTCGGAAGCTGGATATACCTCACCGTGTGGTGCAATTGTGCACCGGAGACCTGGGATTTGCTGCCTGCAAAACATACGATATTGAAATGTGGGCTCCCGGCTGTGCTGAATGGCTCGAGGTCAGTTCTTGCAGCAATTGCGGTGACTTTCAGGCGAGGCGGGCAAATATCCGCTATCGCCCTGAGCCTGGCGCCAAACCACAGCTCGTCCACACGCTCAATGGCTCAGGACTGGCTCTACCACGAGTCCTTATCGCTGTGCTGGAAAACTATCAGCAAGCCGATGGCACAGTATTGATTCCTGAAGTATTAGGGCCTTACCTGAGAGCAACATAAGCACCTCAAACTATATGTCCTGAGTGCATAAGGTGAAGCTATCCTCAAACTTCACTGAACTAGTGATATAATAAGATGTGTACTTTGCCTGATGAGTAGCCCAGCCATCTGATTTGGAGAAGAGAGTTTAAGGACTCAATAGCGAGCAGCGTTTTAGAGATAGAAGGATAGAAGATGAAATACTGTCCTCAGTGTGGCGCTCCTTTGGAACCCAATGATAAATTTTGTAGCAATTGCGGAACAAGGCTTAGCGATTATGGCGGCGTTGTATCCGTCGGAGCTACACAGACATGGAAGCCAACTGCTGCGGGCACCTTGACTATCTCGGCTGGTGTCTTTGGTTTGATTGTCGGCATAGTGCTCATTGGGCGAAGCCCATTGTTTATGGTGGGGCTGCTCGCAATAATGATTTCGATAGTAGCTGTGGCAGGTGGGCTCTGTGCACTCAAAAGAAGAGCTTGGGGTTTAGCGCTTGCCGGCTCCATTTGCTCGGTTTTCTGCTGGCTGGGTATTCCGGCTATCATACTTATCGCCTTGAGTAAGCAAGAATTTTCATAGGATAAGTAAATGAAAGAATGCCCCTCTTGTGGTAACACAATACCAAAGGAAGTAATCTATTGTCCTTATTGCGGGGCAAGGTTTGCTGACTTGAGCCCTACGCAGACTAAAGGAAACGAACAGCGTCAGAAACTAGGCTTCAAAATGCAAAAGTGCCCGTTGTGTGATAAGAAAATCCGAGCAGGTGCTAGGTTTTGTTCGGAGTGCGGGTGGGATTTAACTGACCACGAACTAACTCCACTCCAAATAGCAAGAATTCAAGAGGAGATTGTAGATGCCAGGTTTAGATATATGCACTGGCATGTTGCAATGATGCCATTCCTAACACTTGCGCTTGTCTGCCTTCTGGTTGGTATGTTTGCCACACGGAAGCTTATCCCAGCGACATGGGACTTTATGCTATATATAGGTTCTGCCTTTTTGTTTACTGAGGGTGTGTGCGTTGTTTACCGAGAACGGTACAGAAAGAAGCAAGATAGGCTGAAAATGATGCTGAGAGATAGGCAACCGTCTCAATAGCGCGGCAGAATTGTCAGGGCTAAGTCATACTGGTATTTCTGTTGAGGATACGGTTGCTGCCAACAATGAGGCAACTACTAGTGTAAGCAAGACAAGCAATTCTTCTGCAAGTGCGACGATAACGATGTATGCTGTGGCTGATGAGTAGTTCAACTAGGCGGATTCAGAGAGCCGAGCTAGCGAAGTGAAGGAAGGATGGAATGAGTAAGAGAAAGCTGGCAGGAATCATCATAGCTTGTACTATTGCTATCGTCGCGGCGATAGTTATACCTCCATTAGTGCAGCCACCACCAACAAACGGTGAGTTTTCAATTGAGATAGTCTCCGTCACATCACCAGTCAGTCCTGGTGCTTATGCAACGCTGAAAGCGAGCGCACCTCCGGGGGCACAGTGTTCGATTGCCGTATATTACAAATCTGGCCGTAGCACAGCTCAGGGTTTATATGCTAAGCAAACAGATACAAATGGTGATGTTTTCTGGACATGGAAAGTAGGCACAAGGACAACACCTGGCAGTTGGCTAATAGTCGTAACGGCAACCTATGAGGGCAAAACTACTTCTCAGGAAACCTACTTCACAGTAAAATAGGGCCTCAAGCTACCCTCAAACTTCGCTGAGCTAGCAAGTGGTATAATAGGATTAGATTATACGCTTTGTTTGATAGGTAGCCAGCGGATTCGGAGGAAAGAATGGCTAAACGTCTTCAGTTCTCTAAAATTCAACTCATAGAACGAAAAGGAGCTTTGATGCTAGTTTCATTTTTGGATGATGAAGGCAATATGTATGATTGGGCTCCAAAGTGGGCTGATGTGAATGAAATCTATCGGAAACAAATAAATGTGGAGCGTTTCAACAAGCCTGAGAGCGAATGGTTAAATAAATTTGCTAGAACAGCTCAAGAGATAGTCGAAGGAGCTCAGAGGATTGAAAGTGCGTACAAGGTACAGGGTCATTTTAGGGTATATCGCCAGCAAAAATTACATATTGACACTGCGGAAGGAATTTACGAGTTGACTCCGGGCTTTGAGGTAACTATAAGCTTTCTGGATAGCTGGCTTGAAGATTATGTCGAAGCTTTTGTAGTTAATGATATAGTTATCCGACTCATGGCACCAGAAACTGATGAATCGGGTAACGTTTTGGGGGGGAGAGAATACCCCAAACCAGAAGAAGTAGAACCAGAGCCAGAAGACTTACCATTTGATTGAGACCGTTTTGTAACAGCCAAATCCCTTCTCAAAAATCCGCATTGAAGTCCGCCTAAATATGAGCTTCAGTCTGATATAGAGTAGCTAGCAATTAAATGGGGAGTCCTGTTCGATGGCGTTTTCGATGAGTTCAATGCGCTTGGGCTTGCCTTTGTCATCGAGTTCTATGGCTATTACATCTATACGCCACAGCGGGGGGAGGTTCTGGTGAGTACTGGTATAGGCCAGGGCTAAGGCGATGAGCTTTTTCTTTTTGGCCTGTGTTATTGATTCCTCAGGAGTGCCGAAGGCCAGATTGCTCTTGGTGCGGACCTCGACAAAGACCAGCCAGTCCTTCCGCTGGGCAATGATATCAATCTCCCCACGACGGCAGCGAAAACCCGTCTCGCGAATGCGATAGCCCCGCTTCTTGAGAAATTTCTGAGCTGCTTTCTCTCCCAGCTTACCAACTTCCTGGCGATTCATCACCCTCACCTTAATCCTCTCCCCTCAAGGAAGAGGAAATTCGGTTTGCACAACATCCCTTCTCTTCAAATAAGGAGGATTTTGGCTTGCGATGGCGTTCCTGACAGGGGCAAAGTATAGACGGTGAATTGGCGAAGGCCCGAGCTTTCGCAGACAGGATATGTGTTTTCGTGTTCCATAGCCTTTATGCTCGGCAAATCCATAGCCAGGATACATTATGTCAAGCTCCTCCATAATACGGTCCCTAGTGACCTTGGCTATGATAGAGGCACAGGCAATAGAGAGACACGATTTATCACCTCTGGTTATTCCTCTTTGAGGGATGGGACATTGAGACAAGCTCAGCCTATCAATGAGGAGGAAGTTCGGTTGTTTGGGCAGTTTTTCCACCGCCTGCAGCATAGCCAGTCTGGTTGCCTTGAGGATGTTTATGGAGTCAATCACCTGAGGGGGAACGATGCCGATGCCCACAGCTATAGCCTCCTTGCTAATCAAGTCAAAGAGGGACTCACGCTTCCTGTAGTTTAATTCCTTGCTATCCCGAACTAGCCCAAACCAGGGCAGAGTAGCCAGGTGGGGCAGGATAACAGCGCCGGCGACTACCGGGCCGGCGAGAGCCCCCCGCCCGACTTCATCGATGCCAGCGATAAGCTCATAGCCCTGTGCTTTAAGCTTATCTTCCTCATCAAGGTTTGGAAACTGATACAAAGCTTTCCCTTTCATAACTCCCCCACCTGCCAAAGAACTTATTCGGCGGACAGGCCTACCCCCTCTTACCTTAAGAGGGGCATTTCCAAAATAGGGATTGTCTCCTTCTCCCTCCCCCTTAAAATAAGGGGTATAAAGGGGGTTATTTCCAATACCCTGTTGCTGCTTTGCTCAGCATCCATTGTATTCTTCATAACTCCCCTAACCCCTCTTATCTTAAGAGGGGAAGATTTGCGAACTGAGACATATCTTTGCCGAAATTAAAAGTTAAAAGTTAAAAATCAAAATGACAACTTAAAAATGAAAAAATTGATTTTTTATCTGTATTTTTACATTTTGCATTTTTATTTTTCCATTTGATATATAATCCCGCCGCCCAGCACCTCATCGATATTATAGAACACAATGGCCTGCCCGGGGGTTACCGCCTTTTGGGGCTGAGCAAAATGAACATCCACGGAGTCATTCCTAGGGAAGACAATAGCTTCTGCCTCTTTTGACTTATAGCGTATTTTGGCGGTGACAGTAATGGGCTCCCGCGGTGCCTTGCCTGATATCCAGTTCAGCTTTTGAGCGGCGAGCTCCTGGCTGTAGAGTTCTTTTTCATGACCCAGCACAATTTTATTGCCTTCAGGCTCTATGCTTATGACGTAGAGCGGCTTGCCAGAGGTTAATCCCAGACCATGCCTCTGCCCGATGGTATAAAAAGCTACTCCCCGGTGCTGGCCTAATTTCCTTCCCCGGGTATCTACAACATCGCCAGACGTGCCGGAAAATCTCTGGCTGAGAAAAGTGCCATAGTTCTTCTGGGAGATAAAGCAGATGTCCTGGCTGGGTTTGCTTGCCGTGGGCAATTTCGCCTCCTTTGCCATCTGTTTAACCTCATCTTTGCTGTGCCCGCCTAAAGGAAACAGGACATGCCCGAGCTTTTCCTGGGTTAGAGTATACAGAAAATAAGATTGGTCTCTACTGGTGTCTGCTGCTTTAAGCAAGCGATGGCCATCATTGGAATGCTCTACCTTAGCATAATGGCCTGTAGCCAGATAGTCAGCGCCCAGGGAGAGTGCTTTATCGAGGAGGAGGCCAAACTTTATGTGCTGGTTGCAGGCAACGCAGGGATTGGGAGTCCGCCCTTGCTGGTATTCACGGCAGAAATAGTCAACTACACAGGACTCAAATTCCTTTTGCATGTCAACCTGATGGTAGGGAATGTCTAAAATGCGGCAGATATTCCCCGCCCGATGTGCCTGGTAGTCACAGTGCAGAGAATCCCAGAGGCGCATATGTACGCCCATTACTTCATAGGCGGCTTCTTTGAGCAACAAAGCGGCGGCGGAAGAATCCACCCCTCCGCTCAATGCCACAGCGACCTTTCCTTTGGGCATGCCTTTAGATTCTTCCCTCCGCGGTTCTGTTCCCTTATGGTTGAAAGGAAATTGAAGCTATTTTTATGTTTTTTGTATCAAAGTTTAAGATAGGTGTGCCGCTAATCCGATGCCAAGAAAAACTAAAGCAACTCCGATGAAACCAAAACTCAGACGGCGTGTGATTTTTTGACCTATGCCACCGAGAATAAAGCTTATGCCAAGTAGAGTACAGTATATGCCAAGTAGAATCAAATATATATACATAGCCCAATTTCCCGAATCTAACCCTAGAAATACAGCACCAACTAAGATAGAGATAACACCTACTACAATACTAACCTTGCTGGCAATATTAGTCATAGAAGGGAATTTAACACTCCGAAAACCCTATGTCAATCGAAAAAGAACGGAATCGGGCATACACCAAAATCGAACAGAACCCCCTCCGCTCAGGATGACAAGAATGGTCAGGCTGAGAAGTCCCGACTTAGCCGGGACTGGCTCACCCTATCCCAGATAATCTCAGCAATTTTCCCTTTAGGTAGAGAGGCATCTATCACCAACCAGTGGTCGGGCTCAGCCGCGGCCATCTTGAGGTATCCCTCCCTCACCCGCCGGTGGAACGATAAATCCTCTAGCTCAAAGCGGTCTTTTAAGCTTCGCTTTCGTGCTAATCCCTGCTCAGGTGAAATATCCAACAGGATTATGAGGTCTGGATTGAGATTCCCTGTTGCCATATTATTGACCATCTCCATGGCAGTCAAATCGAGTCCCCGCCCATAGCCCTGATAGACCAGGGTGGAGTAAGTGAAGCGATCGCAGATGACTACCTTATCTTCTTCTAAAGCAGGACGAATTAGCTCAGCTACCAATTGGGCACGGGAAGCAACAAAGAGAAATAACTCAGCCTGGGGCGAAATAAAGGAGCCCCTTCTCCTTTTAAGCGCTTTTCTTAACTCGTTACCCAGAGCTGTGCCTCCCGGTTCATGGGTTAATACCACAGGGACGTTTTGTTGCTCAAGCCTTTTCAGCAAGAGCCTGGATTGAGTGCTTTTGCCACAGCCTTCGCCACCCTCAAAGGTGATGAACAGTCCCAAGGATTACCTCGACTTCCTTTTGCCGCCAGATTCCGCACTCCGGTTACCAGAGTCGAAACCGCGGCGTCCAGCTAAAAGACGCTGTAGATGATGAACATAGGTATATTGAGTGTCACGGGGATAGAGGGCGTCCAGGCATTGCTTAATTTGAGCGGCATTATTGCTTTTAAGGACATAAATTGGTACACCCAGTGCCTCGGCATCCCGTATCTTCTGTGGCTTGCGGCGGTAATAACTTCGTGTAGTGAGGAAAATGTCGGCTTGCTTAAGGTCAGAGGCGATTTTCAGCTCTTTTCGCCCTTCCTTGGCAGTTTGTTCCAATCGAGACCGGTTAGCGCCGAAGAGGTAGAATCGCAGCATTTTTTCCGGCTGCTTCTCTTCCTTGCTTTCCCATATAAGAGGGGAGGTTATCGCCTCCCTCTTTACCTCACCAGCTTCATCCATCCAGCGCACTTCGGCCTTGGGGGGTCGCCCATGTAAGAGAGCATCAACAGCCTCGGTCACGTCAGGATGTACGGTTACCTTGTAATAATCTACAATTTCCACCACCACATCAAAGGTAGGCGGAGCCTTGCGCTCCAGGATAGATTTTTGCGTGTGCCGTCGCCTGGCTTCTTCATCTCCTAAGGTAACCGTCTGGATGCCGCCGATGAGGTCAGACAAAGTAGGATTCATTATCAAGTTTTCCAGAGTGTTTCCATGTGCCGTGCCTACCAACTGCACTCCGCGTTCAGCGATGGTACGAGCCGCTTGAGCTTCGAGTTCAGTGCCTATTTCATCGATAATGATGACCTCAGGCATGTGATTTTCCACTGCTTCGATCATTACCGCATGTTGTTCAGCAGGAGCGGCTACTTGCATTCGCCGAGCATGCCCGATGGCGGGATGAGGAATGTCTCCATCCCCGGCAATTTCATTAGAGGTGTCAATTACGATAACGCGCTTTTTAAAATCATCAGCCAGCACTCGAGCCACTTCCCGCAACATAGTGGTTTTGCCTATACCGGGCCGTCCTAGAAGCAGAACGTTTTTGCCTGATTCGATAAGGTCTTGAATCATCCTTACGGTACCAAACACAGCTCTGCCCACACGGCAGGTCAAGCCGATTATGTAGCCATTTCTATTGCGTATGGCTGAGATGCGGTGCAGGGTGTGGTTGATGCCGGCACGGTTATCCCCGGTGAACTCGCCAATGCGTGATACTACATAATCAATATCAGGCTGGTTTACCTCTTCAGAATTGAGGACTAATTCTCTATGGGGGAAACGGGCTTCGGGGAGACGCCCTAAATCTAAGATTACCTCCAGCAGCTCGCTATGGTCAGGCTGCTGGTAGAGCGGCTCACGGACTTGGAGTGGCAAGATATCAAGCAGCGCGTCTAAATCGTCAGTAACTACCCTTCGCATTCTGTGAAATACCTGTCTTCACCTCACCAACCCCTGGGGGCCAACAATTCTTGTTGGGGTATAGCTTTTATGTCCAGACCGGGCATGGCGGTTCCCAAACCTTTGGATACCTCAGCGACGATAGCAGGGTCCTGGTAGTGGGTGGTAGCTTTAACGATGGCCTGCGCTCTGGTTGCGGGGTCGCTGGACTTAAAAATTCCCGAGCCCACAAATACTCCCTCGGCCCCCAGTTGCATCATCAAAGCAGCATCGGCGGGTGTAGCTATACCACCGGCGGCAAAGTTCACAACAGGTAGCTTCCCTGTTTTATGCACCTCCATTACTAACTCCAGAGAAGCACCAAGGACTTTCGCCTCGGCTACTAATTCCTCCTCGGGTAAAGCCTGAAGCCTGCGAATCCCGTCCTGGACTGCCCGCATGTGCCTTACAGCTTCAACGATGTTACCTGTTCCAGCTTCGCCCTTGGTGCGAATCATCGCCGCTCCTTCGGAAATACGACGTAATGCTTCGCCTAAGTCACGGCAGCCACAGACAAAAGGAACCTTAAAATCATATTTCCAGACATGATGGCTTTCATCGGCGGGAGTAAGCACTTCTGACTCGTCGATAAAGTCAACGCCCAATGCCTCCAGCACCTGAGCCTCAGCAAAATGACCGATGCGGCATTTGGCCATTACGGGGATGCTGACCACTCCTTTTATGGCCGTAATTATAGTGGGGTCAGCCATGCGAGCCACTCCGCCGTCGGCGCGGATATCTGCCGGCACCCGTTCCAATGCCATAACAGCACAGGCACCAGCTTCCTCGGCAATTCTAGCCTGCTCCGGGGTGACCACGTCCATAATCACCCCACCCTTCAGCGTCTGGGCCAGTCCTGTCTTAACTTTCCAGGTACCCTTTTCCACCAATTTCCATTATAACGCTGTGCCAGTCAAATCACAAATGTCAAATGAGAGCGTCCGGTAATGTCATTTTGAGAAGGCCCAATGAATTTGGACACGGAAGGTTATTAACCAGTGTCAGACCGTTTTTGTGATTTTTCCAGAATTTCAGCGCACTCGGTAAAAAAGTCGGTAAATTGAGCAATAGAGGGTTAGCCCACCAAATCTGGAAATGTTATCATGGGACTCTGCACTGTGATTATGGTGATTTGTAGAAATCGTGACACAAAATTCATCGCGAGGCGACAAAGTGTAGTGGCGGAGGTAAAGGGGAAAGGCTCAGTTCAGCGTCCTTTGGTCTAAGCAGCTCTCCTTCTACGCACGAAGAAAATCACCAGTCCCACGGCCACCACCCCAACTATTATCCAGGGCCACCACGGCATCCGGACAGTTGTAGCTTCCCACATGCTCGTCTCTGTTGCCTTAACGGTGGCTGTAATGTCGGGATAAGTTGAGGATGCCTCCACCACCACCCCAGTCAGTTTATCCCAGTAGTAGGTAAACTGGAATGCATCCTGCGAAAAGCTTGCATAGACTACTGTTCTGCGTGCTCCCGCATAAGTTCTTGTAGCTTCGCCGTCTATTGTTACATAGCCATACCCAGTTATGCAAACGGAATCTCCTGTTGTCAGGTTGGCGGAAATAACACCTCCTGAGAGCCCAGGGACTTCGCTGCCAGACACAACATCCACAGGCGCGGTGGCGCTTTCTTCGTTTCCGTCAGACATGCGCAGCGTAGCCCGCACAGTAGCGATTGTGCCTTCAACGCTTAGAAACTCCAGCTTCAACCACTCTGGATACGGCTGACCAGCAGGCAAACCAGTAATCGCATACTCAACCTTTATCCAGTCGCCAGCCTTAATGCCCACATCGCCAGCCTCAACACCCACAAAGTTAGCCGTTATGGAGTAGTCGCCGTTCATGGTGATGTTGGTCGCGGCGGCTTCAACATCAGCAATGGTGCCCACATCACCTGTCCACCTGTCAAACCGGTAACATTCATCTGGAGTCGCCACCAGGTCGACTACTGTTCCTTCATCATAGGGAAACACTCCCTCATAGGGAAACACTGCCTCACCGGGCTCGGTTACCGAGCCTCCTCCCGTGCTGTTGATGGAGAGGTCGTACTGAACCGACGGTATCTCCTCAAAGTCGGCTGTGATGGAATAGCCGCCGTTCATAGTGATGGTGGTCGCAGCGGCATTGACATCGGCATAAACCGTCTGTCCTGACGCCGTGACGTAGTACCTGACCGCCTCATCTACTTGCCCCTGGTTCTCGATGAACAGGAGAGGCAGTTTGCCGTAAGCCTCCAGTACACTGCTCTCCGTTGTCGATAAATCCATGGTGTCTGTGCTGCTTTCCCCGGCTAGCAGGCCGACTGCCGGGAAAGCCACCATCAATGCTACCAACAGAATTGCCGACGCGAAGATTTTCTTTTGCCACATAGTTCCCCCCTTATCTAATAGTCCAGTTTCCGCAGGATGTTGTTAAATACAGTATCACTCCCCCCACACACTGTCAAGCATTGCTTTCGAGTTTTCAAAAATTTCGGCAGATTGGTAAAAAGTCAGCAAATTTCACTAAATCAGGTGATAGGATCTGAGCGCCGGCTCTCATACCAACCCATAATAGCAAGCTGACAAACTGATAGCCTGAACAATATTACTTACCACAAGGGCTAATGACAAGCCGATGATTATAATGGCTATTTATGGGACCGGACCCTGGCTGGCACTTCTTTGCTAGAGGCTCTTTTTTGTTTCCTCAATCTCCCTTTCTACCTCCTTTAGTTCTTCCTCCAGGTCTTTCTTATACTCCTCGAGCATGTCCAGATACTCCTTTTTGTCGGGGAAGGGCTTGAATCCCTGGAAGTAGAAAGCGAAGGGAGGGAGGCCAAAGTAGAACCTCCGGGATCTCCTACTCCACATCTCTATTTCACCTCCTGAACTAACCCCAAAAAGTCTTGCGACTTTTTGGGGACCCGAATATAAACTAACGTTAAATTTAAGCACGGTTCCCAAGAAAATAGCAAGATTTCGTTGGGATGATTTAAATTGGCCGTTGCCTTGGCAGGCCAGGACGACGGGGATATTTACTCGGTGTCGGGTATATTTTATCAATAATTACCAAATAACGCACACCATTAAATTCGTCCAATTCTATTTTCCTTATCTGGTCTAATTTGCCTCCCAGAGCAGCAATGGCTTTTTTCGCCCTGTTTATCTCCTGCTCGATTTCCCCTTTCTTTTGAGCGATAAATCTTCCCCCGATCTGGCAAAAGGGCAGAGTTAATTCCACCAGGGTAGGCAGCAAGGCTACAGCACGGGAGAGGACCAAGGCAAATTGCTCACGATAGAGTAATAGATGAGCTGCTTCCTCAGCTCTACTATTCAGCACTTCGACATTTTCCATCTCCAGTTTGCGGATGATGTGGTGGAGGAAAGCTGTCTTTTTTGTTGTGGGCTCAATGAGCACCAGCCTGGGCTGGGGGAAAAGAATTTTTAGCGGCACTCCGGGGAAGCCGGCGCCTGTGCCTATGTCCATAATATTGAAATCTGGCCTTTCCACCTTTTCTTTCGGCAAAGCTAGAGTTATGGTCAGGGAATCAAGGAAATGCTTTACCTGTACCGCGGAGTAATCGGTTATGGCTGTGAGGTTAATTTTTTTATTCCATTCAACTAGCTCCTGGTAGTAAAGCTCAAATTGCTTTACCTGTCTGGCATTGAACTCTATCCCCAGCTTACCTGCTCCTTCAATAAGTTTTTTCATCGCGAGCCACGCTTAAAATTCGGAGGTTGTTTAGCAATCCGTTCACCTGAGCCTGTCGGAGGGCAACCTAATTTTATCATGACTGCCGCTCATGGTTCCGCTCACCACGAGCGGTTAATAAACAATCTCCAACATACTTTTGACAAAAAGTAAGAAAAATCATATAATACTGACATATCTTATGCAGGAGGTGAGAATGGAACAAATGAATATGCGTGTAATAGGCAGGTGTTTCGGCACTGCTGTGCTTGGGCCTCGAGGGCAGTTGGTGATTCCCGTGGAAGCCCGAAAAGAACTGGGCATAGACACTGGTAGTAAACTTCTGGTTTTCGGTCATTTTGGTGGGCGGGGACTTATCTTTATCAAAGCTGAGGCAGCAGAGGAGTTACTGAACATCATGAGCAGCCGACTTGATGAGGTTGCCAGGTTAGTCAAGGAAAGTAAAACCACTGGTGCTGGGCTAGAAGGCGAAGGCAAGGTAAGGTAATGACCCAGCCAAAATATATGGTGCGCTCTTTTTTTACCCGACACTATAGATTTGCGCTATAATGAGTGGTTTATCAGAACAAAGAGAGGTACACAGAAAAATGAAAAAAAGACGAACACTAATAATAACAATCTGCGTGGTTGTTATTGGTATAGTACTCGCTATCGTACTTACTAGAGGCGCCGACCGCGAAGCTACGCCGTCAGATATCGCTGCGGTTACTCGAGGCGATGTAGTGAAAACCGTTTTAGTGGATGGCAATTTAGTAATGCCTAACACAGCATATTTGACATTTGGTGTCACAGGCACAGTGACAGAGGTGCTGGTTGAAGAAGGGAGTAACGTGACAAAAGACCAATTATTAGCCAGGCTCGATGCGCCGTCTTTGGAATCAAGTGTAGAGATGGCTGAGTTGCAAGTCGAAATAGCGGAGGAACAAGTCAAGGCAGCCCGAGCACAATATGAAATCGCTTTAATTAACCTGGATGAGTCTACCCCCATGGTGTCGGAGGAGGTGCTTGAGTTGCAAGTGGATATAGCCAAAGCGAGTTGGAAAACAGCAAAGCTGAACTTGGAAACGGCAGAACTCAGCCTGGAATCGGCAGAGCTTAATCTGGAAAAGGCGGTAATAGTGGCTCCCTTTGATGGCGTAATAGCCGACATCACCATAACTGAAGGAAAAGACGTCTCGGCAGCGGCATTGGCCGCTCCGGCAATATCCCTGGTTGACACCAGCGAGATAGAGATGCGCGGCTTCATTGATGAAATAGATATCGCCATAGTCAAGGTAGGACAGGCAGCAAATATTACTCTGGATGCCTTGCCCGACGAGGAAGTAAAGGGCAGTGTTGCTTTTATCTCCCCAGTAGGCACAACTCTAGCCGGGATAGTAGTTTATGACACCACCATAACTTTGGAAAATCCCGTTGACGAGCTAAGGGATGGCATGACTGCCACTGCCAAAGTCATCATCGGGCGCCGTGATGATGTATTGTTTATACCGAACAGAGCTCTTCACGGTACCTGGGAAAACCCGTGGGTTTTAGTGCTCGTAGACGAGCAAGTCGAGGAACGGGAAATTACCTTAGGGTTAACCAACGGGATAAACACCGAAGTCCTGTCGGGATTGGAGGAAGGAGAAAAGGTGGTATTACCTGCTCCCGGGGAGCAACCAAGCTTCTTCTTCACGATGTAGCCAATGCTTGAACTTGAAAACATAACCAAAGTGTATAAAGCGGGACAGACCGAAGTTCCTGCTCTGCGGGGGATTAGCTGCCGCATTGAGTCGGGGGAGATGGTATCTATCATAGGGCCTTCGGGCTCGGGGAAGTCCACCCTGATGAATATCATCGGCTGCCTTGACAAGCCAACTTCAGGACGATACCGCCTGGATGGGACCGAGGTAAGTGAGCTTAACGATAATCAATTAGCCGAGATAAGAAATAAAAAGATAGGCTTTGTCTTCCAAAGCTTCAACCTGTTGTCCCGGACCACGGCTTTAGCCAATGTAGAACTACCACTTATTTACAGCGGCGCCAGCAACCGACGGCAAAGAGCATTACAGGTCCTGGAGTCCGTGGGACTGGCTCATCGAGTCACTCACAGGCCAAGCGAGCTGGCTGGAGGGGAACAACAACGGGTAGCTATTGCCCGAGCCTTAATAAATAATCCCTCTCTTATTTTGGCTGATGAACCCACAGGCAACCTCGACACCCAGACCAGCCAGGAAATCATGCTGATTTTTAAGCAATTGAATGAGCAGGGAATGACTATCGTCCTGGTTACTCATGAGCCAGATATTGCCGCTTATACCCAGCGCACCATTAAACTTCGCGATGGCCAGATTGAAGGAAGTGTTCGTTGAGGACCAGGATGACACTTGAATTTCAAATAGAAGCATCGGAATGAAACTCTGGGATTGTTTCTCTACTGCGCTACGGGCTTTGCTCAGTAACAAGCTAAGGTCAGCTTTGACCATGCTGGGTATCCTGATTGGCGTGGCTGCAGTCATTTCTGTGCTATCTCTGGGAAGTGCACAGGGGGCTCTAGTAGAGGAGGCTTTTTCCACCCTGGGGGCCAACCTGATATACGTTATGCCTAGAGAAGCCGGCGTAGGTGGGATGGTAGGTGAGGCAACACTGACTGTGGGAGACGCCGAGGCGATTGCCCGTCACGCCCCTTCTGTAGTGGGGGTGGCGCCAACGGCACAAACTTATGCCCGGGTTGTAGCGGGAGGAGAGAGCCTTAACAGTTTGATTGCCGGGGTTACCCCGGAAGCCGAATGGGTGGACAACTATGCCGTGGCACTAGGCGGCTTCATTACCGAATCCGATTATAGGGCGAGGTCGAGGGTAACTGTCCTGGGAAGCGAGGTAGCAAAGACCCTTTTTGGCGAGATAGACCCTACTGGCCAGAGCATAAGGATTGGTGGTAGTCAATTCCAGGTCATCGGTGTACTGGAAAGCCGGGGGACGGGATTTGGATTTGAAGACATGAGGGTCTATATTCCTCTATCAACCCTCTATTCCACTGTGGCAGCTACACAGGCGGGCAGCCGCGGAAATAGCGTTGACATGATCAGCGTCCAGGTAGAGAGCAGCGACGATCTGGAGTCTGCCGAGCAAGAGATCACTGCTATTTTGCGGGACGCCCACAACATCAGGGAAGGAGAAGACGATGACTTCAGAGTTCTCAACGTGGCGTCCGTGGCAGAACAGGTCACCCAGGTGATGGGAATACTCCAGCTCGTCCTTGTTGCCATAGCTGGTATATCCTTGCTTGTCGGCGGCATCGGGATTATGAATATCATGCTGGTTTCGGTGACCGAGCGTATCAGGGAAATCGGTCTGCGCAAGGCGGTAGGAGCCAAGCGTCGAGATATTCTGATTCAATTCCTCGTTGAAGCTGCCACACTGGGTCTCTGTGGCGGTGCTATAGGGGTGGGCCTGGGGTGGATTATAGTTAAAATCATATCTAGCGTAGCGACAAATCTTGGTTTCCCCTTTGCTGCTGTGCTTCCCGGCTATGCTATTGCCCTGGCGGTAAGTGTAGCAATTTTTATCGGACTTATTACTGGATTGTACCCGGCCATCCGGGCGGCACGACTCGACCCTATCGAGTCCTTACGTCACGAATAAACTACTTCCCCTGAATTAAGGACAAAAATTCACTGCGAGTTGCTACCTTGCTGCGGAAAGTTCCCCTCACCGACGAGGTTATCACAGTTGTTCCCGGCTTTTTTATCCCACGCATAACCATGCATAAGTGCTCCGCTTGAATGACTACGGCCACCCCATCGGGCTGAAGTGCTTCAAAGATGGCGTCAGCAATTTGCTTGGTCATCCTTTCCTGAAGCTGGGGACGCCGGGCGCAGATTTCTACCACCCTGCCCAGCTTGCTTACCCCTACCACCCTACCACCAGGGCTGGGGATATAACCGACATGAGCTACGCCATAAAATGGCAGGAGATGGTGTTCACACATAGAATAGAAGGGAATGTCCTTTAGAATCACCATCTCTTCATATCCTTCCTCAAAGTCCACCACCAGCTCAGCTTTAGGGTCGGCATCCAGACCGGAAAAGAGCTCGGCATACATTTCAGCCACCCTCTGTGGCGTGTCCTTTATGCTCTCCCTAAGAGGATCCTCTCCAATGGCTTCGATTATGGAGGCCATTGCCAGTTTGATTTTATCCTGATTAACCATCTAAATCCCCCTCTTTACAAAGCTTACGCTGCTTTTATCCGTGCTGGCATAGAAATCCGAACCGAGGTAAAGGAGTGGCTTTATTTTATCCAGGTCGAGAATCTCCGCCGGGGTAAACGCTTCCTCGAGGAAATGCACAGCTACAATTTCACCGACTATCCAGATGTGGTCACCATAGGGCTTACTATCCACCAGCTTGCATTCATAGGCAGCATAAGCATCTTTTAAGATAGGTGCCGTGGTCTTCAAAGGCCTCTCTTTCTTGATATTAAATCTTTCAAATTTGTCCATCTGCTGTCCGGAAGTGCCGCCGATGGAAGCGGCGAGGGAGGCTTTCTCGGAAGGAATGAAATTAATGCCAAACTCCCGGCTTTCCGTGATAAGCTGGTAAGTAAATCTCTTAGGTGAAACGGCGATGCCATAGAGGGGTGGCTTAAAAGAAATTGAGCTATGCCAGGCGGCGGTCATGGCATCATCCCTGCCCCGGGCACTGGCGGTAACTATAACTGCTACCTTGGGATTATGCTGGCTGAATTTCCCTATATCCTCGGTAACAATTTTGGGCATAATTTTCACCTTCTTAATCCAGCGTCATTCTCTCTACAATACCACTTTGGCTCCCCGCCTCTTATCATCTCCGGGCGTTGTGAAGAATCGCCGAGGTTGGGAATTTCAGAACTTCTTCAACGGCCGCCAGCTCAGCAGGTAGCTCCATGTGTGCCCGGGCATATCTTTCTGGCACACCGGGGTCCTTTAGCCCGGTTCCGGTGACGATGCAAACCACACGCTTGCCCGAGAAGTTTCCCCCTTTGGACAGCTTAATAAGCCCGGCTAAAGAAGCTGCTGAAGCTGGCTCGCCGAAGATACCTTCCTTATTTGCCATTAATCTATAAGCGTCCATAATGTCGTCATCGGTAACACAGTCAATTATGCCTCCCGACTCGTCCCGGGCGGCTGTTGCCTTCTGCCAGCTAGCGGGATTGCCAATGCGAATAGCTGTGGCAATGGTCTTGGGTCGTTTGACAACCTTGTCCAGCACTATGGGGGCAGCGCCTGCGGCCTGAAAGCCCATCATCTTGGGAGTGTGGCTGGCCTTGCCCGCGCGGTGGTATTCTACGAATCCCTTCCAGTAAGCTGTGATATTGCCAGCATTGCCTACAGGGATGAAGAGATAATCGGGAGCATCCCCCAGGTCGTCTATAATCTCAAAAGCTGCCGTTTTCTGACCTTCGATGCGATTAGGATTCAGTGAGTTTACCAGGGTAACGGGGTATTTTTGGGTCAAGGCACGTACTATGTGAAGCGCCTGGTCGAAATTACCTTTTATGCCTATAATCTGGGCGTCGTAAACAAGGGCCTGGGCTAGCTTTCCCATGGCTATCTTCCCTTTGGGAATAATGACAATGGTTTTGAGCCCGAATCTAGCGCCGTAAGCAGCTGCCGAAGCACTGGTGTTGCCTGTGGATGCGCAAATTATGCTCTGGCTGCCACTCTCCACCGCCTTAGCCACCGCCACCACCATACCCCTATCCTTGAAGGAGCCGGTGGGGTTACAGCCTTCGAGCTTAAAATAGAGTTCACCACAGCCAAGCTCTTTCTCTAAAATTCGTGACCTCACTAAAGGGGTATCCCCTTCCCCAAGCGTAATCAAAGGCGTAGCCGGAGTTACTGGCAGGAAATCACGATATCTATTTAAGACGCCCTGCTTCATCCCTCAACTCTGATAAAGTTGCTAACCTCGTTAACCACCGGTAGCTGCTTTAATTGCTTAAGAGCCTTTTGCACCCCTTTTTCCTCTGCCGGATAGGTCATAATGACGATTATGGCGGTTTGTGCTGCCAGGTCGCTTTCTTTCTGGATTACGGACGAAATGCTTATGGAATTGTCGCCCAGAATTTTAGAGATTTGGGATAAAACACCGGGGCGGTCAGGCGCATTCAGCCTGAGATAATACCGTGTCTTTACCTCGGACATAGGCTTGACAGTTACTCGCTGGTTTAATCTTAGTTCAGGAACATTATTTACGCCGCGATAGATATTCCTGGCTATTGCCAACACATCAGCCATAACAGCGCTAGAGGCTCTGAGAGCTCCAGCCCCTTCCCCATAAAAGACTAGTTTACCAGCTAAGTCAGTTTCCACCTCGACGGCATTATAAACACCATCTACTTTAGCTAACTGGGAATCCTGGGGAATAAAAACAGGATGGACCCTCATCTCCACTTTGTCATCATCTTTCTTGGCAATGGCGAGAAGTTTTATAGCATAGCCAAATTCTTTGGCATACAGAAAATCTCGAGCGGCAATATTTGATATTCCTTCGCTGTATACATCTTGAGGAACAAATTTAGCCCGAAAGGCCAGGTTGGATAAGATGACCAGTTTATAAGCAGCATCTATCCCCTCTATATCATTAGCGGGATCGGCTTCGGCATAACCCAATTTTTGGGCTTGTTTTAAGGTTGAAGCAAAATCCAGCCCCTCTTGTGCCATTCGAGTCAGAATATAATTGGTAGTGCCGTTAAGGATGGCATGGATGGCCGAGATTTTATTGGCTGCTAAGTCTTGTTGGAAAGAGGAAATGAGTGGTATGCCGCTACCTACGCTTGCCTCATAGCGGAGGTCAGTGTTGTGTTTCCCAGCCAGAGAGAATAGCTCATATCCATGTTTAGCTAGGACCTCTTTGTTGGCTGTAACTACGTGCTTTCCGTTAGCGATAGCCCGTTCTATATATTCTGTGGTCGGATGTTCGCCTCCAATGAGTTCGATCACTATATCTACCTCGGGATGAGAGAGGACTTCTTCAGAATGGCTGGTCAACAAGTTGGGACCGAGTTCTGCTGAACGCCGTTTGCTCACATCGCGCACCAGCACTTTTTTCAAAATTAAGGAAAGTCCTGCTTGCTCAGCTAGATTGTCTGCCTTGGTGACTAGAACTTCAGCCACAGCGCTGCCGACAGTTCCCAAGCCCAGTAAGCCGATGCCGATATCCTTCTTCATTGTGGTGTTACCTTCCCTCCAAAACCTTGTTTACAGCCCATACTTTCTTTTCTTCATCTTCATCCAGCAGATTTTCAATTGTGCTGTCTTCTTTCAGCTCCTTAAACCAGTCGTTCAAGTGCTTATCTCTCAGCCCTTCCTTCACATCCTCTTCAAGCTGATGCACACCCCTATCAACAACCTTTACTAGCCAATAGCCACCGGTGGTTTGGACCGATTCATCTTTAACTGGCTCGCTTACCTCGTTGGCAGTAATGCTGAAGGCAACTTGGTCGAATGCCTCGCTGCCCATATCCCCTTGTTCCAGCCAACCAAGCTCACCACCTTCATCTTTGCTTTCATGCTGGGAATATTCCATGGCTAGAGAGCTGAAGTTCCCACTAACCAATTCGGCTTTAACACGTTCTGCTTCCGCCTCGCTGCCCAGCAACATGGCTCTGGCTTTTATCTCTTCATCTTGTTTATCAGTAACCTCTATAAGCCAATAGCCCACGTTTTTGGTCGCTGATTCATCACAAATAGGCTGGCTTATCTCGCCGGGGGTAAGGTTAAAAGCGGCATCAGCAACCAGGGTATTCGGCATTAGCTCTTGGGGCAGCCAACCTAAATCGCCTTCAATCGAGGAGTCACAGGAAAACTCCTCAGCTAAAGCGGTGAAGTTACCGCCGGCTTCAATTTTGGTTATCACTTCATCGGCTACCTCTTGGCTCTCCGTAAGCATTACTTGCACGTGGTCTTGCTCCATTGTATCTGGTAGCTGGGAATCAAAGTATTCCTCAAGCTTTTCCGGCAATAAGTCAGATCTAATTATATCCCGATATACCCTATCATTGGGCAACTCATATTCTTTTAGCTTCGCGTCTATCTCCTCGGTAGTAACTTCAATGTCCAGATTTTTAGCTCCTTGTCTCAGTAATTCAGCCTTGATAATCTCATCGGCGACCATATCAGCGATATAATCGCGATAAGAATAGATGGTCGTGTAGTTCATGCCTGCAGTGTAAGCATCGAGCATCTTTACGTAATATTCCATAGTAAAGGGGACGTCATTTACCTCAATCACAACCTCACGCAAGGGATCGCTCTTGTAGTCTTCATAATATTCATAGCCCACCCAGCTCAAAATGCCAGCCAGGAAAACAGCGGCAGCGATTGTCACAATTCGGCGTATTTTCGTCTGGCGCTGCCATTTGGAGAGTTGATGCTTAGTAGGGGCTCGCTTAGGTGTAGCCTTTTTCTGTTTCTTAGCCAAGAATCACAACCTGCCAATCTGATATTTTCTTTGCTGCGGTAACTATGATAACATATTAATGGAAGTCAGGGCGACGGGGTGTAGCGCAGCCTGGTAGCGCACCTGAATGGGGTTCAGGTGGTCGGAGGTTCAAATCCTCTCACCCCGACTTTGAATTGGAAATGTAGTAATGGGGTAACAATCGTCAGGAATGTTGGGTAACAACACAGGCTTCTTTTACTTAACTGCACATTATGTCATGTTGTTGCCCAGTTGAACGTGACGTGCAACCAAAAAGTCGTGAAACAGCAAACGTGCTCACTCGCGTTTCTTAAGCGTAATCTTCATCCAAATATCTGTTAGCGCCATCTGGTAGTTGTCTTTGAATGCCGTTTGCTCCAGCATGTCCTTAATTATGGTCTGGTATTCTTCCCTGGTGAAACCATGTAGTGTAGAAATTCTGTATCCGAGTCGCCCAACCAGGAACCCATATTTCTCACTCATTTTTCTTCTATCAGCCCGGTTATTGAAAACCTCAGGGCACCCATCGTATATCCAGGCTTCCTTGCCGGTTTTTAGAACACGATAGCATTCATTAAACACCATGCGTGGTGTCTTCCAATGGTGCGAAGCACCCGTACTAACCACAAGGTCTATCGAGTTATCCTTGAAAGGGAGTTTGGCTGCATTGCCAAAAACGAATCGAGCGTTATCAACGCCTTTGGCATGGCGTCTGGCAATCTTGACCATTTGCCTGCCGAGATCGATGCCATAGACCTGCAGGCTGGGTGACCTCTTGGCAATCTCTATTGACAAATAGCCTGTTCCCGAACCTAAATCAAGAATAGTCCCGTTTCCCATCTTTTCCACTATGTCATTAGCTATCTT
>Ga0315541_1000804_pt1 | contig 31994 bp, 25 predicted proteins | sample SalMarSW160190MG_FD_203095 | JGI IMG/M metagenome (GOLD analysis project Ga0315541, IMG submission 203095) | Salt marsh sediment microbial communities from the Plum Island Ecosystem LTER, Massachusetts, United States - Salt Marsh Sediment SW1601-190 ...
ATTGTATCGATAGGCTCTACAATAATTTCCCCTTTTTGCAAGGGTAATGGCTCCATCCACACATCTCTCCAGGATAACCCTGTTTTATCCTTTTTTGGGACTCGAACTAAATAACGATTTCCCGTAGGGGGAGTGAGCATTTGCGAATTATCTTTAAAACGGAGTGAGACATCAATTGTCTGCCATAGACATAAGGTTAGATATCTTGCCTCTTCACCGGTTAAATACCATGGATAGCAACCAGGCTGATAACTCCTAAATAATGGCCATGAATCAGGTCCGCTAAATTTTAAACCAAATTTTTTTATTAATTGAAAATCTTCTTTCTGTAAATATTTTCTATCTTCAAATGAAGCCATAAGTAATTTTTGAAGATTGAGCATATCTTCAAGAGACGGATAATTTTTTTTCGATTGAAGTTTTAAGTATCCATTTAAACCCTCGTTGCCTAAATATACAGCTAAGGCAAAATGTTCACCTGCTCCTCCCATTACACAACAATAATCAATCTCCCCGGTTACTGGGTTTTGCACTCCAAATATATCCGTATCCCACATCCAGTTCCAACACTCTATTTCCTTAAATTCTATTGCTGCATTATATAACTCTTTCCATTCTTGAATAGACGGTGGTTTATCGTTCATTTTTAACACTTCCTCACTATATTTTCTCTACCCTACTCTCTCCCCTCAAGGGGGAACAGACGGGTCGGATGAATCCGACCCCTACATTTCAGAAATATTATTTAGAATTCAATAGCCATTTCCATACTGGCGTAATTTTAATATTTATTCCTTCAGCAATTTCGCTGCCCTCTTCATCATAAGTGAATAGAACCCCTTCTTTTATATTTAGCTTCTGGCAGGCCTCAACCAATCCTTTTATCTCTCTTTCTTTATTTTCCTCTTTTAACTCCCAGGTTACCTGGCAAGGGAATAATTTACCTTGCTCGTCTTTTATTATAAAATCACATTCTCTCTTTTCCTCAAAGTAAAATATCTCCTCCCCTTTTCTTCTTAACTGGCAAAAAACTATATTTTCTAATATCCTTCCCCAATCAGCAGAGGTAATCTTTTTACAGATACCAGTATCTATAAGATAAATCTTGGCTGGATTTCTAAGTCTCTTATAAGAAGATTCTGCAAATTTTCGGGCCTCAAAAATAAGCATACTTTCTAAGAAGTAATGGTAATATGAAAATAAAGTATCTTTAGAAAAAGGCAGTTTCTCTTTATATTGTTTATAAAAAGCATTTAAAGAAAATTTTGAGGAGAAGGAAGAAAAAAGTCTTTCAGTAAGCATCTTCAAAAGAGGTATATTAGAAATATTAAATCTTTCCACTAAGTCCTTAAAAAACATTGCTTCAAAATATTCTTTAATAACCTTTCTTTTTTCAAAGTCTGATTTTAAAAGAGAGACCTCAGGAAAACCACCCCATTTTAGATATTCAGAGAAATGTTTTTTCACTAAAGCCTTCTTCGACCCATAAATAATATTCTTGTCCTTGATATCCATACCTTTTAAAGGTAAATATTCCCGAAAAGAAAAAGGTGTTACTTCTATACTCCAGGACCTCCCCCTTAAGGAAGTATGGATCTCTAAAGGCATCATCCTCGAGGAAGAACCACTTACAAATACTTTTATATTCTCCCGTTCTGTGATTCTCCGACAAAATCTTTCCCAACCTTTAATATTTTGTATCTCATCGAATAGGAATATCATCTCTTTTTCTTTGGTTTCGCCCCGGTTAGCGCCCGCAAGGTGAGGCTTTAACTCCAGAAAGGCTTCTTTTAACCTTTCGAAATCTTTTGTTTCAAAATCGGCCAGTCTTTCATCTTCAAAATCTATATATAATGCTCGGTCTTTATATTTCTTAAATAAATCATATAAGATATAAGTTTTACCGCTTCTCCTTACTCCATAGAGTATTACTACTTTATGGAGATTGAGTCTTTTATTCTCAGGGACATCAAGGGAATCGGGGAAATCTGGGAAAATAATTCCTTCTCTTTTTATAATTCCTTTCACTTGATTAATAATAAACTCTTCATTTGATACGATAATTTCTTTTAGGAGTTCTTTATTTATCATAATTTGTATCCTTATAATTTTTATCCTTTTTATAGAACTATATTACACCATTTTTGTCCTTCTGACAAGGATGATTAATTTTAAAGGTGTAAAGGTGGCTTTTTTGCAGATTTGAGAATCAAAATATAATTTTTCTTTGTGTTTTTCTAAGATTAATCTTTCCTGGAGGGGCCTATGCAATAGGCCCTTACAGTTTTTATGATTCCCCCCCACCCTAATCCTCCCCCTCGAAGGGGGGAGAGACATATAAGTTTAATCCTTCGCTATCGAAGGGGGAGGAGACTTGCTATTTAGTTGCCCGGTTGGCCAGTTAATGTAGCGACACGGCGTGCCGTGTTGAATTAGTTAAGCTTGATTATAGAGTTTATTTTTTGTAAGATGGTGGTTTTTACGAGATTTAGTTTTTCTTGGGCTTCTTTTTTAGTTTTGGCGTGAAAAGATAGATACAATTTTATCTTGGGCTCGGTCCCTGAGGGACGCAGGACATACCAGGAGCCATCGGAAAATATTATTTTTAAGACATTCGAGCGGGTCAAAGTAATCGGGCTGGTTTTTTTTAATTTTAAATCATAACTTTTACTAATCTCGTAATCCTCGATTCGGGCTATCTCCATATCTTTTACTTCCGGAAGTTTTTTTCGGAAAGCCTCCATAATCTCAACAATCTTCTTCTCCCCTTCTGCACCTTCCAAATAGATAGAGTGTTGGTCTTCTTCGTAGTAGCCATATTTTTCGTAAAGATTATCCAAAACTTGAAGTAGATTGAGTCCATTTTTATGGTAATAGGCACTCATCTCGGCAATTAACATGGCGGAAATCACGGCATCTTTGTCACGCACAAAATCTCCCATTAGATAACCAATACTCTCTTCATACCCGAAGAGAAATTTTTTACCTTCTTTTTCTTGAACGTTCTTTTCTATATTACAAATAAATTTAAAGCCGGTCAAGGTTTCGTATGTGTCCACCTCGAAGTTGTCGGCAATTACTCGGGACATATCGCTGGTTACTATGGTCTTTACGATAAAGCCGTTGGCGGGGAGCTGATTTAGCTCTTTTTTGCTGCTTAATATATAGTAAAGAAGTAAGACTCCTACCTGGTTGCCGTTTAGGACGGTGTATGAGATTGCTTCGCTCCCTATGGGAGCTCGCAATGATGAATTACTGGATTCCCGCTTTCGCGGGAATGACAGAGAAGAAGGCGGAGGGGGATTTTTTACGGCCATGCCGATTCGGTCAGAGTCCGGGTCGGTGGCAATCAGAATCTCGGCATTTACCTTTTGGCCTAACTTGATAGCCAGCTCAAAGGCAGCAGGATATTCGGGATTGGGTGATTCCACAGTAGAAAAATCCGGGTCGGGCTGGACCTGTTCTTCCACCACAGATACATTGGTAAATCCTCTTTCTTTTAAGATTTTTCTTATGGGGATATTACCTGCCCCATGAAGAGGGGTATAGACTATCTTAATGGTCTTATCTATCTCTATCTGGTCTTTATCCCTGATGGCAAGCTCTTTTACTTTACGCAGGTAAATCTGGTCTATTTCTGGCCCAATTATATTAAACATACCTTTTTGAACGGCGGTGGGGCGGTCAAGTTTTTTAATCAGGGAATAATCTTTTATCTGGTTTATGTGATAAATGATTTTATCGGCAATCTCGGGGATTATCTGTCCGCCATCGGGTCCATAAACTTTATAGCCATTGTATTCCGGAGGGTTGTGGCTGGCAGTAATCACTATCCCGGCTACGGCGTTAAGGTGACGGACGGCAAAGGAAAGCTCAGGAGTGGGTCGGACATCCTCAAAGAGACAGGCTTTAATATTGTTGGCGTTAAGGACTAAGGCGATGGTCTCGGAAAATTCGCGGGATTTGTGGCGGCAATCATAGGCAATAACCACTCCGCGATTCAGATATTGTTGGGAATCTTTTTGCTCCCGGGCTTTTTCGATAAGATAATCAGCCAAGCCTTGCGTGGCTTTGGAAACTGTGTATATGTTCATCCGGTTGGTACCCATGCCGATTTTACCGCGCAAGCCTCCGGTACCGAATTCGAGGTCTTTATAGAAACGATCTTTGATTTCTTCTTCGTTGCCCTTAAGGGCACGCAGCTCTTTTTTAGCTTGCTCGTCAAAGTATTCATTTTCTAACCAGAAATGGTATTTTTCGAGATAGTGCATTATTAAAACCCTCGTTTTTAGTTTATAGTTTATAGTTTATAGTTACGAGATACAAGATTTAAAAATGTTTTTCGTTTTAAAAAAAAGACGGGTTTGATAAATCAAACCCCTACCGCACCCCCACCTTAATCCTCCCCCCTCAAGGGGGAGGAGATGTGAGATGAGATTGCTTCGGTCGTTTCGCTCCCTCGCAATGACATTTTAGGTAATAGAAACGCCTGTCTTACCAATTAGGTAATTGACTTTATTCTATATATAAGGCCTGGAGGATTTCTTTGGTTTTTGTGTTCTGGACAAATATTACCAGGTGCAGGGTCTCTTTTTCGTCGTCAATCTCGGATTCCGGGGCAAGCAATATTCTATGAATATATTTAAAACTAAAGGTAACCCCGGGTAAGAGTGCGGGCATGTTCTGGAAAGGAAATATGTCTTGTATATAGTTATACAGGCCGGACTCGTCCCCTTCCTTACCGACCATTCCGCAGACCGCTAAATCTTTTAAAGGGGTATTGCTTATATTTTTTACTGTTCCTTCAATAATTATGTTTAATACTTTTTCTTCTACTAACTCTCCTTCTTTATCTTCTCCCTTTGCCTCTTCTACCCCTTGAGGAGATTCTTCGCCTTTTTCCTTCTCCTCTTGGGGGAGAGGGTTAGGGTGAGGGGTCTTACTCGCAGAGATCTCAAGAAGGGATGGCCGGGTAAGTTCCTCATCGATAGCATCTTTATAACATTCATAATTTCCTTCAATGCAGTCACAAGACAGCCCCTGAAGTCTTTTAGTTAAGCCATCGATAAATACATCAGGGGTTCCTTTTTTGCTATCACCTACATACCAGTTATAACGGGCATTGGTCTCCGCGGTATCATAACCATCTCCCCAGAGGTGTTCCTGTACCAGAATAAATTTGAAAGTGCCATATTCCCAGGCTAAGTCTTCCAGACAGAATTCAGCAGTAGGACAGGTAAGACAGCCTTCCTGGACAAACAATTCAACCAGGACGGTACGGGGGACAATTTTGGGCGGAGAATCGGTATTTTGGGCAAAGACTCGGGGAGTAAGCATATTATTGCCAGATAGGGTTAATAAAAATATTATTAAAAATATGAATACAGATATTTTTTGGTTTATTTTCATATTAACAAAACCTTTCGGACTCGGTTTTCAGATTACAGTTAAATACACGGGTTCGATTCATCGAACCCCTACATTTCAGAAATTACAGATGGGATACCTGTCCTACCTTAGCTTTTTCCTTTTTGCCAGAATTCGAGGAAGAAGGCGGCAAAGATGCCCACGAAGAGGCCGAGCACCCCGGCAATCAAGATATTTAATTTTTTGTTTGGCTTAATGGGAAATTTTGGTTCATAGGCCAGACTAGCAATCTTGACTAATCCTGATTCTGTAGCTACAGCAATTTTGACTTCCTCATTTTTCTGAGAAAGAACATCATAAACTCCTTTGGCGGTATTATATTCTCTCTCAAGGCGTGATTGAGTTAATTTTTCTTGAGCTAATTCTTGCTTTAACAGATTTACCCTTTTCCATGCATCATCAATATTTTCTTTTAATTGAAAGATTTCCGCATCCAAACTTTTAATTAAAATAATTCCATCAACTAATTTTTGTTTTAAATTTCGAGAAACTGCGTCTTCAAAACTAGAAATATCTACTTTACTTATCTCAAATAAAGTTGTATCAATTATACTTATTAAGCTTTCTATTCCTGCACTTTGCACTTGTTCATCTTGAGATAAATTTACTTCTTGTAACTTATTATTTAAAAAAGTAATAATCTCCGTTAATTTTTGATTCTCAGCTTCTTTATTTTTAAGGGATAAAATAGTACTATTTAGCTTATTTTTTAATCCAGTAAATAAAGGATTTAATTCTTCATTATCTAATTTCAACTCATTTAAAGCGATGGAATCAGACTCACTTATTTTTTCTATCAATTGTTTGTAAAATTGATCCTCCACAATTGATTTAGATAAAGTAATAATTTTGTCTTGTTCGTTTAATTGTTTTTGTATTTGGGAAAGGTTTGTTTTTTCTTTAAAAATGGATAACTCAAGATCAGCTTTTTTAGATTGATAACATTCTACTCTCTTTTGTAATAGTTGTTGAAATATCCTTCTTATATTTGCTTCTTCTTTTTTGATAGTAATTTTTGCATCAGCCAGTCTTGATTCATTCCCCATAATTTTGTCGAGTTTCACGGTAATTTCTTTATCCATAGCATCAATCTTATTGGTTTCGTTAAATTTTCGGATTTCTTCTTCGATTGTAGAAAGATTTTGATTGGAAATTTTTAATTGGTCTTCAATAAATCCTTGAGCCTCTTTACTTTCTTGTAAATTAAGATCTTTGTTTTTTTCTACAAATAGAGCTGCCCAAACATTAGCTATATCTTTTGCTAATTTAGGGTCACCAGTCTGTAGACTCATCTTGATAAGATTGGTATTTTTCAATGATTCAATAGTAATCATTCCCTGTAGACTATCAGGGGTCAATCCATAAGGCGGTTGATCCAGATTTAACTTTTTTATTACCTCTTCTTCAACTTCTCTATCTTTTATTAAACTTTCGTAAGTTGCTAAAGAGACCTCCGGGGTAAATTGAGTTTGTATTTTAGGTTCAAGCTCCACTTGATATTTTGGTTTGGAAATCATTAAGATAGTACTTGCTTCATAAACAGGTTTTAAGTAAAAATAGCTTACCACAGCGGCAGTAATCACCGCAATCAGAAAAATTAAGATAACGATACCTTTTCTTTTTAGTAAAACATTGATGTATTCACGCAAATCAATTTCTTCTTCTTGTATTTCTGGCATTAAAAAATACCTCCATTTTTAAATTTTCTTTAAAATATATCCATATTCTATAACAATTATTATTAAAAAAGCAAGGAATAATATTTTCTGGATTCCCGACCCTGCTTCCACGGGGGGAGAACCTTGGCAAGAATTTATTTTTAACAGGCAAGACACCTGTCCTACTTAGAATCTTTAAAATTGATAGATTAACTCAATTTGAAAATAAGTATTTTTTTCATCTACTCCAATATTATTATCCTTATTTTTTATACTCTCCCAAATTGCACCTAGGGAAAATCCCCACTGAGGCGATATATTATAAGATAATTCTGCTTGATAAGCTTGCTGTTTCTCGATTATACCTGAAAGAAAAATATTCTCATTGGCAATCACCGGGTCGGAGGATAAAGGTATTCCTATCTGCCCTTCACCATGACGTTCCTGATTATAGCTCAAGGAAAGATTTAATCTATCTGATAGGTAATGAGTCAGCCCTAAATAGAGTTGGTCAGCATCAGGTCCTAAGGAATGTCCAATATATTCCCCCTGATAGAGATAATCTTGCCAGCTATGTCTGGGGAAGTAAACATAGTTATTTATATGGGTGTATTCAATTCGGAAGTCGGTATCACCACTACCGAGGGGGTCGGCAAAATAAGCTCCAGCAAGGAAACCAGTACGATTAGGATATGGATTTACATCAGGATGAAAAATAAAATCATCAGCCATCCACTCACCATATAGTTTAATCTTCTGGGTCAAATTGATTTCTGCATCCAAGGCAACGTTACAATTAACCTCTTGCGGCTCAAACATACCTGCTATCCACCAAATAGCATAATAAGGAGGAATAAAAGGAATGGGATTATAGAATAAGATGCTGGAATCTTCAGATATTATTACTGTTTCAGATAAACCTAAGGTAAGGCTATCAAAAGGCTTGTATTCTAATCTTTGGCCTGAAAAATATCTATTTTGTTCACCCAAGTTATCAAGCATGGAGAAAAATTTGGTAAAGTTAATTTTGCCCAAACTTTCTCCAACATCGCTCAGATCAATAGTTCCAGAATATTTAAGCATATCAAAGGCTGGAGAATTATCCGAAAGCATTAGGGACCCTTGATACCCTGGTCCCCATCTCATATAGTCTCTGCCCACCAGCAAATAAAAGTCAGAAATTCCTATATTATCTGGTAAGAAAGAAATATTATCAGAAATAGCAATTTTGAAGGAAGGTAAGTTTAAATTGATATAGGCCTGTTTTATTTGTGCTTGAAAGGGAATACCCATTTCTTGGGTATTTGAAACCCAATTAAAATCAGTGCGAGCAAGAGCATCAAGATAGAAAGCACTATTTTCAGAAATTGTGGCAGATATTTTAGCTCCTATCTCAGAAAATAGGTTCATTTTTTGCAAATCTTCAATATTTTTATCCTGTTTAAATATATCTGCCTTCTGAATAAAATAGGGGTCTATTTTTAAAGTCGACTTGTGACTAAGGTTATCTAAATCAAGGGCTGACAATTCTGTCTGAAATTCCTTTACCAATTTATCCATCAATAATAAATCTGTTTCTTTAAGTTCTACCTTTCCTTTTTGCAAATTGGATAACGCTGTATCTATAAGAGAAGCAATCTCAAATCTGGTTAAAGGTGTGGTGTTGAGTGCGATAGTGCTATTTCCTTCAAAGGCTTGAAGAGTTTCGAAGCGAGAAATTACCGGATAGACCCAGCTATCCAGAGGAACATTGATTGAGGGGTTGGCTAAGGATATTTTTGTGGGAACAATAAAAAAAACAATAATAGCAATTAAAATTAATATAGTCTTAAAAGGGCAAGGATTAAAAATAAATTTTTTATTGCATTTTTTCAAAATATTATATTCCTTCTTTAGATGGGGACATTATTCACTATTTACCCTATTTACCACATTAGTTATATATTCGACATATATTTAAAAAATCCTGCTTTTTAAAATGAAAAAAAATTAATTAAAAATTAAAATAAAAGTTATCACTGTAGGATAGGCACCTCGCCTGTTTATTGATTCCCTTTTGGATTTTTGCAAAAAATAAAAATATGGTATACTTAAAAAAATGTTTAGAGTGGGAGGGGAAATGGCGATAGATATATCATTTAGTCGTAAGTTTCCTTGGCTCAAGATTTTAGACCGCTATATTATAAGTGAAGTATTGAGCTTTGTTGCCCTGACTGCTTCCGCTCTGACTATTATGCTAATCGTGAGAACCCTTTTCGAGTTAACGGATATGTTAATTAATGAGAAGGTAGCCCTGCCTTATATTACTAAATTATTAGTCTACCGCCTCCCTGCATTTTTAGTACTAACCTTCCCTATGTCTTTGCTGGCTTCCAGTGAATTAGCTATCGGCCGCCTTTCTACCGATAGTGAAATAACCGCCATGAGAGCAGGCGGAATAAGCCTTCGCCGAATAATCATTCCTTTTTTAATAGCTGCTTTAGTTGTAAGTATTTTATCTTTTGTAATTAATGATTACGTTGTTCCAGAGGCTAATTACCTCTCTCAGAATATTATCCGCGAGATTGTCCAAAAAAAGGGTCCATCCTATATCAGGCGAAGTGTCTTTTTTCGTGATGCTGAAAATCGTTATTTTTACGTTAATCAATTTGATGAAAAAAATATGATTATGCGAGATATAATAGTCTATGAGTTCAATGGAGAAGGATCTTTCAGAACGATAACCGCCAAGGAAGGTAAGTGGGTGGCTGACACCTGGAAATTAGAAAATGGAACCATTTATAATAACCATGAAGGTGGGGAAGGTGTATATGAAATGAGTTTTACCACTTTAGATATTATTTCAAAAGAAGATCTCCAAACATTTTTTAAAAACCAGAGGACTCCTCAAGAGATGAGTAGCAAAGAATTAAGACAGCAGATAAATATTTTACAACAAGCGGGAGCAGATACTAAAAGCTTTGAAGTAGATCTGTATATGAAATATTCTGTCCCTTTTAGCGGGCTAATCTTTGTGCTATTGGGAGTGCCTTTAGGTCTGCGGGTAAAACGAGGAAGCAAAGCTACCGGTATAATTATTAGTATTGCCCTGGTCTTTATTTATTACATTTCCGTCTCCACTATCAGGTCATTTGGTAGAGGGGGGATAATGGTCCCGGTTTTAGCAGCCTGGCTGCCTAATATAATTTTTGCTATTTTAGGGACAATTCTTATATTTAGGGCGGAGAAGAAGTGAGATAGTCGTTAGTGAATAGTGAATAGTCGTTAGCATTAAAAACAAGTTTTTAGTTGTCGGGTTTTGTTGGTGAGACTTTTAGCTTTTCCTGGGTGATTTGTTGTATAATGTTTCGGGCATATTTTGCCTCCTCGCTATCGGGGGCAAGCTCGATTACCTTTTCTAATTCAACCAGTGCTTCTTCGATCTTGTTCTGATTTAAATACGCTCCCGCCAACCCATAATGAGCATTAATAAAATTCGAGTCTATCTTTAAGGCATTTTTCAGGACAGTTTCTGCAGGTTTATATCTTTTTAACTGTAAATAGGTATTTCCTAATTCGGCATATAATGGAAGCATTGATTTTTCATCAGGTTGATAGGAAATAGCTTGTTTAAGTTTAATTGCTGCCTCATCAAGCATTCCGCTTTTCAGATAAATAATAGCTAAATCCAGAGGTAAATCGGGATGGTCAATATATTTTGCAGCCTTCTCTAAATATTCTCTACTGATACCATATAATTCTTTATCTTGCAATATTTTCCCTATATCATAATATATAGGACCTAAATAAGGGTCCCATCTTAAGGCTTCTTCATAAATTTTAATAGCTTCATTCCAATTTTCTTTTTTAATCTCTTTAAAACCTTTATACCAATAAGTTTGAGCAATGAATGGGCGTGCTATAGCTATGCTTAGAACTGCAACCAGCAGGATAATGGATAAATATAAAAGAGGTTTAAATCGATATATATTATCACTATCTTTATCTTTTGCTTTTTTCTGTTTTTTATCAAGATTAATATCTTCTGTTCCCCTTATTATTACATCAGAATCTTTCTGTTTTAAATTGGTTTTATCTGCGTTAACTTCTGTTTTAAATGTTACTATAGTAAGACCCAGAATCAACCAAAACATAGCAGTATTAGTTGGCAGGCGCAGAGAAAACCAAAATAAACCATCTACTAAAAAAGCTATTATACTCCCCATTAATCCAATTATAATCCCTTGTTTATATTTATTTTCTATGTCTTTTAGTTTTTTTACTCCATAATTAAAATAGCTAATTATCAGCCATAAAAATATTCCTAATCCGATTATCCCGAGCTCTGCTCCCAATTGTAAATATTCGTTATGTGCTTTGTCTGCAACACCGTAGGGATAAAGAGCACGGTTTTGTCCCTGGTCAAAGAATTTTGCCTGGTACTTCAAAGTATTGTATTTAAAAGTCCCCAGACCTGAACCAAGCAAAAGATGGTCCTTAATCATAAGGGTAGTAAATTTCCAGATAGCTGTTCTCCTACCAGAAGAAAATTCATTTTCAAGTTTAGTTATTGAAACTCTCCCCTTAATCTTTGAGATTATAGTGCCTTTCTTATTTAACGAAGTAGGAACCGCAAATAAAAAAGCAATCAAAATAATAGCAATCAAAAGTATAATAAATATTTTTTTATTTTCTTTGAAAAAAGTTTTACCCTGAGAGATTATAAAAAGAAATAACATAAAAATAAATGAAATTCCTATAGCAAGATAAGGCCCCCGGGTAAGAGTCGCCAGCAGAGCCCCCGCCATAGCCAGAACCCCGATTAATAACAGGATTTTTTTAATTTTATTGTTGCAAACAAAAAAAAGAGCTATTGCTATTGGCAAAGGAAACATTAAATATCCGGCAAAATAACCAGCATTGCCAAAAAGCCCAAAGACTTTTCCCCTTCCATAATTTCCAATCCAGAAGGAAAAGTCAATACCATTGTATTGGAGTATACCGTATATGCCGAATAATCCACCCATGATAAGTATTGCACTGATGATACGACTAATTTGCTTTTCATTATGAGCATTATTGACTACTATAAAATACAATAGAGGTCCGGCCAAGAAAAGGGGTAATTCTTTTAAGCTTATAAAAGGGCTGTCAGACCAAAGGAGAGAAAGGGTGCAAATCGCCATAAAAGCAATAATTGAAAAATCTAAAGGAGAGTGAATAAATTTAATTTTTTCCTGACTAACCATTTTAAGTGCCCAGAACATTAAACCAATTATTACTAAAAATTCAAAAACCAGTTCTTTCGCTGGATCAAATATTCGTACTAAATAAGGATAAAAAGCCAGAGGAGTTAGAATGATCAAAGCGATAATGGTTGTTTCAATAGCATTATTCCAAAAAGATTGATTTTGACGAATCACATTTGTTTCTTTATATTCCATTATTTTCCTCAAACTCCAATATTTACTAATCCCCTCTCCCCCTGGAGGGAGAGGGTTAGGGTGAGGGGGGACATTTCACCCCCACCTTAATCCTCCCCCTCCAGGGGGAGGAAATTCTGGTAATACAACTTGTTTCTACGTTTCGATAAGTGAGATAATTTTCCAGTCATCATTTTCTTTCATAAAATCGACATTATAATTTATATTTTCATTATATAAATCTGTACACACAACCCAAAAAATGCAAGCCTCAAGAGAAATTTTAATATTCATTTTACCATTGGTATATATATCAGTCACTACTATATCACTTTCGGGTATAGTAACCTTTTGTTCAATTTTAAACATTGAAAAAATATCCACTAAATCTTCAGCATCTTCTATTTTTGAAAATATTTCCTCTGGTAGATTATTAATATGATTATCGTAAGTGCCACCCTCAGTGTCAGAATAATTATAAGAGATGTTTTCCATAAATAAATCCACATCTTTTTTTTCAATAGCCTTTTCGATATTTTCAGCAATCTGCATAATTTGAGCTTCATCAGTACCCGCTGATTTACAACCCACTAAAAATAATAATAAAAATATCCCCCCTATAATCATTAAGATTCTTATCGTGTTTTTTATAGACATTTGTAACTCCAATATTAGTATAGTATTTGGTCGTTAGTATTTAGTAGCAACACAACGTGCTGTGTTAGTGCGCTCCTTCTTACATAAATCACTTGTATTATTTAGTTACTTTTACTTCCGTGTAATCGGTAATATAGCTGTCCCCCGGGTTTTCTTGATAGTAAGCGACAATATAGAACGTTCCGGTCTTACCAGAAGAAAATGTTGTAGTTAAGGAACCACTTTTGGGGCTTAAATTTATAAATCCCTCAAAGCAAGCAGGACAACCCAGAGCACTCCAATCCCATAATTTTATCCTGGACTTATCAAGAACAACCCATTCATCGTCTGAATTATAACCTTTCACTACAAACTGCAGTGATTGATTGATTTTTATAGTAGAGGAGGATGCAATAACCTTTATATCGTTTACTGTACTATTATCCGGGTTGACCGCTGGATTTGGGTCTACTTCCGGAACTCCTGAAGTTGTATATTCGCTGACACATCCGGAAGTAAATAGCAAAACAAACAACATAATTATATTGATTATTATAAGTATTTTTATATGCTTTTTAGAACATTTCACTTATCTGGTCACCTCTTCGTTATTAATAGATTATCATAAATGAAAACGGTTTTTACAAACTTTGATTACTGCCATTTTTTGTTATAGGCATATTATTATTCTACAAATTGTGCTTGGTAAATCTCTTTAGTATCTTTATCTTGGATAAAAATTACTCCATTTACATTATTAGCTTCCCAACTCAGTTCTTCAATAATAAAGGTAAAGCTCTGTTCGGCACCGGGTTCAAGACTGATACCTGTTTCCTCAACCCCTGTAAATATATTTGAAACCAAATACTTTTGCCCTGATACGCCACGATCATTAAAAGCCATTCCATTTATAAATAAATTATTTAAAGTGGACGAGCTTATGTTTTTTATGCTCCCGGATAAAGTAGTACTTCCTGAATCCCCTGTTCTGCTAACATTAATGCTAATTTTTGCTTCTTTGGCAAACTCTTTTTCAATCATGCTCTTAAATGAATCCTTAGATGCGACTTTCCAGATTCTTTGATTTGAGCCATTAAAAAGGGTATTGGGGGTTTCTCTCTGATTAATATCTGGCAAATACCATTTATATCGATCATTTGCGCCTATAGTAACCGGTTGAACGCCTGTGTAGGGAACTTCTTCAACTAATATCATCTCACTGCGTTCGTAATCTTCTTCAGCTAATTGCTCAAGAATCGGTTCAACTATTTTACAATTTGGACAACCGACGGTAAATAATTCAACCAATACCACTCTACTTATTGTTTCTTCTTCTCCTTCTCCCTCTCCTTCACCCTCGCCTTCGGTGGGAATTGTTACATTACAACCGACAAGTAAACAAGCAATTAATCCTACCGTCAATAAAACCAGTAAATATTTCTTCATCCAATAATTCTCCTTTCAAAAGAATATTTTTTTTATTTTACTCTACGTATGATGCCTGAAAAACCTCTTTAGTAGAGCTGCTTTGCACAAAAATTACTCCATGCAGTTGATTAATTTCCCATTGAACATCTTCTAAAGTAAAGGTAAAACTCTGTTCAGCACCTGCTTCAAGGCTTTCACCAACTTCTTCTACTCCCTTAAAAATATCTTTCACCAAATATCTTTGTCCTGATTCATAATAATCCCTAAAAGTCATCCCATTTATTACCAGGTTGTCTAAAGTGGAATTACTTATATTTTTTATTTTTCCGGTTAAGGTACTGGTTCCATTATTTTCGCTTCTGGTGACAGTAATACTAATTTTAGAGTCTTTTGCTAATTCATTAACAATTGGACTTTTAAAAATATAGTAAGCACTGCCATGCCAGACTCTTTGGTTAGAGCCGTTATAAAAAGTATTAGGAGTGCTTCTATCAGCTGCATTTGGTAAGTACCATTCATATCTATCATTAGTTCCCGGTGAAATGGGTGTACCCCAAGGGCGTTCTTCTACTAATATCATTTTACTGCGGTCATATTCTTCGGCCAATCCCTCGATAATTGGTTCGGCTATTATACAGTTTGGGCAGCCAACAGTAAAAAATTCAACCAATACTACTCTATCAACTGCTTCACCTTCGCCCTCTCCTTCTGCACTTCCATTACCACTCGGTGTTGTAACATTACAACCCACCAATAAACAAGCAGCTAATCCAATTACCAATAAAATTATCAATCCTTTTTTCATCCAATTATTCTCCTTTCAAAAGAATATTTTTTTATTCATTAACAACAATGATTTTTACTCCTGCTCTTAATGGTCCATAACTTGCGGTTATATCTCTTTCGCCTGCAACTCTTGAAGCTGTTGTATAAGTAGTGCTTAGACCGGTGGTATTTGATAAGCTGCCCACTCCGCAGCATTTCTCCCAAATAATTTGTGAGTCATCAAGAGGAACCTCGTTTGAATCGATGTTATAACCTTTTACTTCAAAAATGTTACTACTGCCAACGGTCATAGTAATTTCAGAGGGAAATATTTCAATAGAATTTAAATTCTTAAATTCATAATTAATCGTATCAAAGGCAAGGTTATTTGATGGAGATAATTTTTCATTTTCATCTTTAAACCGCACATAAACATACTTTAGGCCTGAGCTAAATTCTGTACCGTTTAAATTATTGGCAATATTAAAATCTTCGTATGTTGGTGAATATTCTACCCAATCAGTCCAAACCTCACCATCTCCGCTAAATGACATATAAGCTACTCCCTCTGAGTAAACTGTTAAAGTAGGTATGCGGTCAAAAGTTGTTTCCGCTCCATCTTCAATTAAAAGGGTTCCGCTGGTAGGTCCTACTGTTATTATAGGAGAAATAAAAACAATCTCTGAACATCCGGTATAAAATATAATAAATGAAATCACTACAAGGAGCAAGCAGATTGTGTTATACATTCGGTATTTCACTAAAATTCCTCGAATCATTAATATTATTTATAGTATAAATTATAACAAAACAATATTAATAAAACAATTAAAATATAAATTCATCTCATAAATTATCCAATAAAAAAGGGACACCGAAGTGTCCCTTTTTTATTTATCACTTTACACCGTGCTTAATTATTTTGTCTATTATATATATTATTTACAAGCACCAATTGTTGCTCCTTCTACGCCGTCAGTTGTCCAATCAGTACAAACTGCTACTAAGCCACCAGTAGGTGTTTTATTCTCAGGATATTCGGTAACAGTAACACCGCAAGCAGAATCTAATTCGATTGTAGCATAGTATCTTTTTCTATTTCCTACTTTATCAAGAAGAGTTGCAACCACCCAATACTCTTTAGCAGTACCAGTAGTGGTACCTGTTACACAAGATAAAGTGCAGTCAACCGGACAGGCAACGCCTGCTGTGCAACTGTAAGCAGGAGTTATGCAAGGAACATCACAACAATCATCAAAAGGATCTGATGTATAAAGATCTATAGTATAGCTGGCAAAACCTGAGCAAGCATCTCCGCAACATACGCCAGTTACTCCACATACAGCTGATTGAGTAGGTGTCTTAAAGGTTAAATCACAACCTACGCAAGCGCAAGCTTTTGAAGCAATAGTAATTTCACTTGCTGGTCCTACACCATCAACGGTGTATGGATATTTGCAGGGAGCACAGGTTTCACAAGTAAGTACATAAATGTAAGCTTCATCACAATCTCCATCAAATAAAACTGTTCCGGTGTAGGTTAATCCTCCATCTGCTGTATATAGCACTACTTCATCTGCAGTAGATGGGACACCTACAGGATTGTCCTTTAACGCTGCACCAACATAAACTGATACCGGTTCAGTTGGGACTGCAAAGGTTACAGTAATAGTTTGTGAACCTGCTTTAATGTAATTTTTGCCTGTAACTGCTACTTGTGATGTAACTGCAACTGTTGGGCAGATTTCGTCGACTACGCCATCATCTTCGTCTTCGTCATCGTCTGGTGTAGTACCAGGAAAACAACCGACTAAGAGGAAAGAAGCCAGTGCGACTACTAAGAGTACTAATAATAATTTCTTCATTTTTATCTCCTTTCGTTTTTTAAAAAGAATCTGTTATTATTTAATTTCGCGAAATTAACTAATTTTAATTTCTGTTTTAAAATAGTCTCTTAATCTCGCTGCTTATAAGAGGAGTTTCTGCTCCTTTTATTTCATAAACACTTTTATATCTCGACCTGATACGGGTTAAGAAACTACCGCTTTTTATCAATTTACCAATTGGCCAATCTACCAATTAAAGATGCAAGATACAAGTTGCGAGGCACGAGTATTTCACCCCCACCTTAATCCTCCCCCCTCAAGGGGGAGGAAATTTTCTATTAGTTAGTCAGTTTTCCAGTTAACTTAGTAATATCAATTTATAAATTTTCAATCAATTAACAATATAAACAACAATAGATATATTTAATTATATACCTATTAGCTCATATGCCCCCAGGTCTATGCTAATATAATAACATATAGACCAAGGAGGTAATAACTATATGACAAATATAATTTGTAATAGTATAGTTAAGTCACCAGAGGGCTTTTTTAAACGAGATGTCATAGAGGGGTATGGACTATCAAGAGTTGAAGCCAATGTACTCTGGGACTATGTGAATAATTTTATAAAAGAACATTATATCGCTTGTAGATTTGACAATCAGATTGTATTCTATGCTGTCTCAGCCGCTGAACCGGCGGGAAAACCGATTAAAGACTGTAGGCTTATTCCGGTAAACCTTACTCTATACCGCCATACAGACCGTAAAATCAGGGCTAAGCTGGGAATTCCCGCTCTAAGAGAATACTTGGCAGCCAGACTTTCGGAAGAAGCACACCACCAGGGAGGTCTACTTTCTCAAGCCGATCTTGCCGAGATATTAATTGTCGATAAGTCTACGGTAAAGAGAATCGTCAAAAGAATAAAGGCCAGAGGTGGCAGTATTCCTACCCGAGGGGAGATCAAAGATATCGGACCGGGGATATCTCATAAAGCAAGAATCATTGAACTACTCCTAAAAAGATATCAACCCACCGAGGTAGTGCTAAAGACCAAGCATAGTCTGTCATCTATAACCAGGTACTTTGAAAATTTCATCAAGGTCTTGTATCTCCATGATGAAGGATTCAGCATCGTCAAAATACGCCATCTTACCGGTACTTCAGAGAAGGTAGTCAGTGAATATCTTACCCTCTATGCTCGCTATAGGGAAAATGAGGACTATAGCGAAAGATTAGAGGAGATTAAGGGTTACCTATCCAGTAAAAAAAGGGGGCTGCTATGAGCATAAATAAGCAATTATACGGTCGTCTTCAGGAAAAGACCCTAAAAAACAACCTGATCCTTCACCTGATGGAAAACTACGGTTACCAGTCCAAGCCCAGGGTGGCTGAGGCTCTGATTATTGATCTATTAGCCATCTCTGCTGAATCTACTAAAGATACCTCAGAACTTAAGCCCGGACAGATGGTTTGGCCTGTTGTCCTAAAGACCGAAAAACACGGTAACGGAAAAACCCTTGCTAAGACCAAGTCTAAACAGGTTATCCTGTCTGTTGTGGCAGATTCAGATATTTCAGATTACAGCAAGGGGATAAAAACCTCTCGCATCCTGGCCAAAAGAATAGCCAGGATTGTAAATGAGGCCTATCATCAAGGTACGGTGCTTTCTCAAGCGGATATCGCCCTGATATTTAATCTATCCCAGGCAAAGGTATCCCAGCTTATCCTGGCATACCAGAAGGAGAAAGAGGTGATGCTTCCCTTAAGAGGAGTAGTTCATGATATTGGTAGATCGATAACTCATAAGGTAAAAATAATCAAAATGTATACCCAAAACTATTCTACTAAAGATATAGCCAGGGCTACTTCTCATGCACCTTCATCGGTGGATAGATATATCAAAGATTTCCAAAGGGTTAAAATCCTTTGGGAAAGAGGTATGATGTTAAGCGAAATAGCTTATATCACCTCATTATCTGAGAGCCTGGTTACTGAATATATTGTAATTGTCAAAGAACATGTGTTAAAAAATTAAATTTTATTATATACTTAAGGGAGACCTGGGGGCATATGCCCCCATTACTAAATACTAATTTATAATACGATAAAAGTCAAGAAAAGTTTCAGTTTTAAATAGTTTTTAGTTTTTGGTTTATAGTTTTTAGAAAAAGGAAATTAGTTTTTGGTTCATTACAAGAACGTATATCGAACCCCTTTACTTCCTGTGTCTTCTATCTTCACTATATACTACATACCATATACTAAATACTATTTTAGTTATATTCGACATGTTAGTTAAAAACTCCTTCTTTTTGGGTGAAATTTTTACAATTTTTTTTATTTTCAAAGAATTTTATATATATTATTATTTAATGATTCAGTCAATAATGCATCGTATCTATTTATTAATTCAACACGGCACGCCGTGTTGCTACACTCAACTAACCAAATAAATTGTCAAATTAATTCTCCGGAGGTGGGGGTGTCTCATCTGCCGGTGTGGTCGCCGGCGGCGGTTCCGGTGTTGGAGTCCCACCCGTCTCCGTAGGAGCCTCTCCTCCCTCCTGGGTAGGAGTTTCTCCGATACTTACCGGATCTTCCTCTGAAGAAGTAGGCAGGGTCCCGCTAACTGAAGTTATAGAGGGCTTCACTTCTCCCCCCTCTTCTATTTTTATTGCACTAATTTGCGTTTCTAAATTGTTTTGAATATTCTCACAGATTTCCTCGATATTAGCGCTATTTTCTATGGCTTTTTTAAACAGAAGAGAAATTTCTTCCGGTGATAATCCCGAATCAGTTGCCAGCAGGCTTAGGTAACTCAGTTCTTCACTTATCTCGGTAATCTCTTCTATGCTTTTACCTTCGGCGGTTCCCGTTTTTACCAGCCAGGATAGAGATTCATCAGGGACATCATTTTCCAGGCCATCGGCCAATATTTTAACCATTTCTTCCCCGCCATTAATCTCCAAGCCCTCTTGTTGGGCTTCATTTAAAATCTCAGCAGCTTTTTTTAGATTCTCCGCTTTGGTAGAGATTACCGAAATTATTATAGTCTTATTTACATTCTTGGCAAATCCTTCGTTCATCTTATTAATTAAGGGCTCAGTAGGTAAATTTTCCTGCTGAGTTTCTAATATAACATCAAAGACTTTCTTCATACTATAGGCATCCAGTGAGTTATTAATACTATTTTCAATGATTTTTTTGGTATCTTCAAATGATATCCCTGCTTCAAGTAAATTTAGAGTACTTTTTAAAAGCATAGTAGTCTGAAAGGCTGAGTAGGTGGATGAAGAATTCAAAATATTTCTTAGCTGTTCTATCTGTTCATCAATGGTTGCTGTCTCTGCAGAAAAAACAGATATAGCAAAAGAAAATATTACGAGTAAGGCTATTAAATACAATATTATTTTGTTTTTGTTTTTTTTAAGTTTCATAATTTAATTCACCAAATTATTTTAGTTGGCCAGTTAGCCAGTTTTCCGGTTGACCAGTTAGGATTGGGTAACTGGGTAACTAATTTAGGTTGAGTTGCAATTATTTATTTCTAAAATAGCATTTTTATTGCCAAATCCGTCTTTAACGTAACGAAGTGCATTGGGATCGGGAAACCATTTTTCCCCGTCCAGTACAAACATATACTCATATCTTCCCGGCTCTAATTTAAGGGTTCCGGTCCAGATGCCGTCCCCCTCGGGATCTTCTAAAATATTCGCCTGTGGGTTCCAGCCGTTGAAATCTCCGGCAATTGCCACAGTATGAGCTTTGTTATCATTTATTTTTAAAGAAAATTGTACTTCAGCAGAACAGATAGGATAAGTATCGGGTGTATTAAAAACAAAAGTAAAAGCAAAAAATACGATTAATGCTGCTGTAGCTGTTGCGCCGACTAAACGGAAAGAAAACATAGATTCCCACTTTCGTGGGAATGACAGACTGGGAATAGAAATTCGCTTTTTGATTCGGTCCATCCAGGAAGATTGTATCTGAATGTCCTCTTGTGAAATCTTTGTCATTATACTTTGGGTAAAATCTGCCGGTACTGGCTGTGGCGAAATAGAATTTAAAGCAGAAACAATTTTCTTTAGTTTTAAATGCTCTTCACAGCAAGCCGGACAGGATTTTAAGTGCTCATCAACTTGCTTGGTCATATCTGCATCGAGTGCCTGATCTATATAAGAATTTAATAATTTTTTAATTTTTTGACAGTTCATTTACTTGCTCCGCAAGGGTTTTTAGTTTTTGGTTCTCAGTATTTAATAATACGAAAATATGATAAAAAAGTTACAACCTTATCAGTTAGCTGGTTAGTTGGTTTGCTGGTTAACTAAATATTGTTTTCTAATATTTTCTTCAATTGTTCGCGGGCGCGGTAAAGGCGAATTTTTACTGTGCCCGATGGTAATTTAAGAATATTTGATATTTCAATATAAGAAAGGTCTTGTAAGTGACGTAACACTATAACTTCTCTGTATTTTAAGGGTAGAGAATAAATAGCCTGTTGAATTACCTTAGCATCTTCTCGTCGAGTAATAATCTGTTCCGGATTATTAGTAAAATCAGCAGGTTGAGGATAAAATTCCGAATCATCTGTTTCTACCGGGGTATCCAGAGAGACATAATTTAGCTCTTTTTTCTTAAATCTATCCCTGATGATATTTAAAGTAATCTGATAGAGCCAGGTTGAAAATTTGTAGGAAGGGTTAAAATGTGCCAGAGATTGATATGCCCGCAGAAAAGCTTCTTGTGATATATCTTCCGCTTCATGAGGGTTGTTGCTCATCCGATAGGCTAAATTATAGACCATATTCTTATAGTTATCTATTAGCCGGGAAAATATCTGGGTATTTCCCAGGAGACAGGATTCTATTATTTTAAGATCGTCCATTAGCAATTCACCAATTTTCCAATTAGCTTATTCACCAATTATATTAGTTATCCGGTTAACCAATTAGCCAATCTTAGCGGTCGGCCAGTCTTCCAGTCTGCTGTTCTACCGGTCACCCAGCCTTTCGGTCTGGATTAGTTTGCTAGTTAAGAGGAAATTAAGTCTATGGGCAATTTCCACCTATCTCATTAAGTCGTTCTTCTGCAAAATTAGACCAGGAAGTGCCAGGGTAATTATCTATTACCAGCTGATAGGCATCAATTGCCTCACACCACAATTCCAATTGCTCATAACACCAGCCAATCTGATACTGGGAATCCGGAGGAATTTCATTACCACTACTCCAGGTACTATTGGGATAATTATCGATTATTAATTGAAAGGCGGATATAGCATTACTCCACTGCCCGAGTTTTTGGCCATAACACCAACCAATATAGTATTGAGCGCAGGGGGCAATAAGCCTTTTTGACTCACCTGGCCAGGTAGAGTATGGATAATTAGTGACAACTTTTTGAAATTCTAAAATAGCCTGGTTATAATCTTGAGCTTGATAGTAGGAATAGCCAATATAATATTGAGCGGGAGCAGCGTAATCGCTCTCTGGATAGTTTTCGATAACTTTTGTAAATTCAAGGACAGCTTGTTCATAATTGGCTAATTTGCGGTAACTTTGAGCAATGCTGTATTGAGCAAGCGCCAGCAAAGAACTCTCGGGGTAATCATCTATTAATTTCTGATATGCTTCAATGGCATGAGAAAAATCATAAGTGGCATAGTAACAATTTCCTATTCCCAACTGTGCATCATCAACATAAGAGCTGTTGGGATAATTGTCAATCAATTTTTGATATTCGAGGAGGGCTTGGATATAATAGCCCAATTTTTTTTCATTAATATAAGCAATATAATATTGAGCATCATCAGCATATTGACTGTCAGGGAAGTCATTAACTAATTGTTGAAAGGTGGTGAGGGCATTTGTATATTCGCTTGAATCGTAATAGATAATTCCTCCATCAAAGAGGAATTTATCGTTGGTGGCATATATAATTATAGGGCTTCCATCATCAATGAGGGTAGTCTCATTTTCTCTTATTATAATAACTAATTTTTTAGTGATATATTCTTTTTTAGTAATAGTTAAATTCCGAGCACCTATTGACACCTCATCTATTCTGAAATATCCCTCTGCATCGGTGAGGGCAATATTGGAGGAGCCAGTGATGCTTACCAGGGCTCCTTCTAGGGCACGATTTTCTTCTGTTATGATCTCCTCATGAATATATCCTTCAACCGAGCCTTTAGAGAAAGGCGAAAATAAGCAGCCATTTAATAGTAAGGGCAAAAAAGATAGTAATATTAAAAAAATGACAGGGGACGGTCCTTTGTCATTTTTTATTTTTTTGAAATTTTTAATTAATAATAACAACGATAAAAGCCTCCTTATTAGTTGTCTAGTTAGCCAGTTAACCGGGTAACAATTTTTATTTATTTATTTTCTTCAATTTTTTTTCCGCTTCCTGCGCGAACTCTGATTGGGGGGCGAACTCAATCACTCGGGAAAGGAATTCTCGAGCTTTTTCTATTTCACCTATTTTATCATAAGATAAACCCAAATAATAGGCAACTTCTACATTTTGGGGAGACATTTTCTCTGCTATCTCCAAATATTCTATAGCTTGAGAGTACTTCTTTTTCTCAAAATATACATATCCTATTCTGACGTTAAGGTAAATAAGAATTCCCGTATTACCTGCTGGAGAAGAGCCTGTTTCTAAATCTAAAGCCTTTAAATAATATTCAAGGGCCTTATCGTAATCATTAATAAAAGGGACTATGCTTCTTACTTCATAGATATAACCTAATCTGAGATAACTATTCAAATCTCTCGGATTGTCTTCAATAATTTTTTCGTATTGAGGGATGACTTGCTCCGCGAACTTATTGGCCTTTCGATAAAGACTGTAGGCTTTAAAAATATTTTTGTTGTTATATTCTATAATCCCTTTTTGTAGATAACATTGCCCCAGGTAATAGTAACTCTCTGTATGGTTTTCATCTGATTCAATTGATTTTTCAAATTCAATAATAGCTTTATCGTATTCTCCCTTGCCAAAATAAGACATTCCTATTCTAAAGGGGGTCTGAGGTTGGGGTTGGGGCTGAGGCTTGGGTTGGGGCTGGATCTGGACGACAGATTCATTTTTTTCTTTGATAAACCCGGAAACGGTAACTGCTGCCCGAGGATTAACCGGGTCATTAGATTCCACGTAAACCTGTTTAGTAAATCGCCCTATCATATCCAAAGAGTTAACCGTAATCTTTAATTCGCCCTCTTCTCCCGGATTAAGCTCTTTAGTAGAAATTAGAGGGTCAATGCAGGATTCACAGCTAACCTTGGTCCCCTTAATAATTAAAACTTCATCCCCTATATTTTTAAATTTAAAGATATGGGTAGGAAGCTCATCAGGGGTAATTTCTCCAAAATCCCAGGAATCTTCCAGGAAGTAAATAGAGGGACCAGTGCCAGCCAGGGTAATAGTCGTATTGCTGTACATCGGTAAAGTTTGGGCTATAAAAATAAAAAATAAAGAAAAAGCAATATAAACCATTAAAGAAAATATTTTATTTTTTCTACTTTTTCTAATTATATTATCTTTCATATTTATTATGTACTATATATCTCCCCATTTTTTTGATTATATAATAGATACCCTCCTTTTGGCAAATCAAAAAGTTAACCAAAAGTGCCTGGCACCTTTGGTTAACTTTTTTAATTTTTGCAAAAAACAAAAATATGATATACTTAGAAAAATGTTTTAATTGGGGGGATGATGGCAATAAATATATCAATTGGGAAGTTTTCACGGCCGAAGATATTAGATCGCTATATCGTAAAGGAAGTAATGAGCTTTGTGGCTCTGGCGGTTGCTGCCCTGACCATTATGCTAATTATGCAGACCCTCTTTGAGTTAATGGACATGTTAATTAATAAGAGGGTGGCCTGGCCTTATATTGTCAAGCTATTAGCCTATCGCCTTCCGGCATTTCTGGTGGTGACCTTCCCTATCTCTTTGCTGGCTTCCAGTGAACTGGCTATTGGCCGCCTGTCCACCGATGGTGAAATAACCGCTATGAGGGCAGGTGGAATAAGCCTCCGCCGAATAATGATTCCCTTTTTAACTGCCGCTTTAGCCATAAGTATTTTGGCTTTTGTAATTAATGATTATATCGTTCCTGAGGCCAATCATATCTCACAGAATATTATTAGAGAGATTGTTCTAAAGAAAGGCCCGCCTAATATCAGGCGAAACGTGTTTTTCCGTGATGCTGAAAACCGTTATTTCTATATCAATCGATTGGATGAAAAAAATATGATTATGCAGGATATTATGGTATATGAAATGACTCGAGAAAAATTTCCCCGAATGATAACTGCCAAGACAGGGAAGTGGGTGGTTGATACCTGGAAACTGGAGAATGGTACCATCTATAACTATGATGAAGATGGTAAAATTACCTATGAGATGAGTTTTGTTAATATGGATATTATTGTCAAAGACGATCTGCAAAAATTCTTTAAAAATCAGAGGACTCCCCAGGAGATGAGCAGTAAAGAGTTAAGGCAGCAAATAGATATTTTGCAACAAGCAGGTGCAGATACTAAAAATTTTGAAGTAGACTTCTATATGAAATACTCTATTCCTTTTAGCGGCTTAATCTTCGTGCTGCTGGGAGTGCCTTTGGGCTTACGGGTAAAACGGGGGAGTAAAGCTACCGGAGTAATCCTAAGCATCGTTTTGGTTTTGCTTTATTATGTCCTCCTTTCCACTACCAGATCCATGGGACGAGGAGATATCTTAATCCCGTTTCTAGCGGCCTGGCTGCCTAATATGATTTTTGGTATTTTAGGGATTTTTATTATGTTGGGATCGGAGAAGAAATAGATTAGTCGTTAGTAAAAAATACAGGTGCAAGTTAATATAATTAACCAATTAAAGATGGTTTTTAGTTATTAGTTTTTGGTTTTTAGATAAAGAAAATCGGTTTATAGATAATTACAAAGATGCAGCAGCCGGCGTGTTGTGTTGAATTAAATAGAAATGATATAAATTTATAGTTTCTAATTTAGATAAAGATATCCTGTAAGGAAATATAAGAAATATGATGCAAAGCGGAACAGTAAAAAATGTACTATTTTTCATAATATTATTTTTACTAATTTTAGGGATAAACCTAGGTGTTTTGAATTCCGGATTTACCCTGTTGTCCTTCGCACAGGAAACAGGGGAAACGGGAGAAGCCGGGGAAACAGGAGAAGCCGGGGCAGAAACAGAAGAAGAATTAGATATTTCCCTTATTGCTGAATACATCACTTATGAAAAGGTAGAGGACGAAGACCTGATTATCGCCAAAGATGGGGTAGAGCTTAAATACCAGGATATCGAAATAAAGGCTGAGCATCTGAAGATTAATTTAACCACTCACTTTCTCTTCGCCTCCGAAGAAGTATTTTTTAAACAAGATGAGACTAAAACTAACTGTGAGGAACTTACCTATAATTGGAAGACAAAAAAAATAATTCTGCTTCGACTAAAAGGTGAACTAACCGGGGAAGGCATCAAGGGAAAGGTATATTATCAGGGAGAGAAGATGGAAAATTTCCCAGAAACCACTGAAATTACCGGAGGAAGTTTTACCACCTGTGAATTAGAAGAGCCCCACTATCGTATAGTCGCCAAAGAAATGGTTATCTATCCCAAAGATAAAATAATCGCCCGTAATATCTCCTGGTATGAAGGCAAAATTAAAATTATCACCCTCCCCTATTTCCTGATTTTTTTAGACCGCAAAACCCAGCAGCCCATTCTTCCTAAAATAGGGCAAAATAGCGCAGATGGATGGTTTATAAAGACCTATTTTAATTATTATGTAGATGAAAAATCCTATGGCACCCTTTATATCGATTGGCTGGAAAAGAAAGGTATAGGCACAGGAGTTGAACATACTCTCGAAATAGGAGATGCAAATCATCCCGGAGAAACCTCTTTTTACCTTTATCAGATTAAAGATAAGAATAGCGGCAAAATAAATCTTTCCGGACGGATAAAATATGAGCAGGAATTTGAAGAAGACTTAAAAACTCAGGTAACTCTAAATTACAGTGGAAGTAAGGCCACAGGAGGAGAACTTCTCAGCAACAGTTTAAAATCACAATTCAGTTTAGATAAAAAAGGAGAAAAATATAATCTTAAAATTAGCGGTAAATATAATTTCAGCGGAAAAGAAATAGAAGATTTAAGTATTGACGGTAATATAACCATGAAACATAACTATAGTTTTAGCGATAAGTTGAATTCAGCCCTTACTTTGGTTTACATTGACAAAAACCCGGCCAGTCAAGAAGTAGCAGACCTGGAATTAAAACCAAAATGGGAATTAAAATATAAGGGTGAGGGTTATGCCTTAAGTTTGACAACTGAAAAGAGATTTGACCTGGATGGCGATAATTATACCGGAGAAAATGTTTCTAAGATAATTGACCGCTTGCCGGTGTTTGTCTTTAACAAAAGTGCTGCCGCTATCGGGGATACTAAAATCACTTATGATATTGATGCCTCGGTGGGACATTTCTATGAGGCGGCTGCCGAAGAAGATAACTGGCGCGGAGAATATATTATTAATGTTAAAAGACCTTTTAATTTGGGTGAATATTTAACTTTAACCCCTTCGGGAATCTTTCGGCAGGATGTCTATTTAACCGGGGAAGCTCGCTATTTGGTGGGAGGGAAAGTGGATTTAAAGGCAGTTTATAATCCTTATATTTCCTCTACTCTATCCTATAGTTATAATAAATCAGTGGGTCCGACTCCTTTTAATTTTGATTATATTACTCCTCTAACCAATACAGTTAGTGGAAATTTGACCTTAAAAGCAACAGAAAAAGTTAAACTGGATTTGTCTACCAATTATGATTTTGTCACGGAAGATTTTGGAAATTTAGTGGCTAAATTAGAGTATAATCCAAAAGAGGACTGGAAGATGAATTTTAGCTCCTCTTATGATCTAAATACTAAGGAGTGGACCAAGAAGATAAATTCCACACTTGATCTGCAGTTAAGCGATGATTGGAGAATTAAGTATAAAGGTGTAGTTGATTTAGATGATTTTAAGCTTACCAATAGTGTGGTCGGAATTACCCGGGACCTTCACTGTCGTGAGATAACCATAAATTATAAACAGGCCACTAAGTCTATCTGGGTAGAATTCTACATTAAAGCCTTCCCAACTGAGAAGATAACTCTGGGGGGACAGTAAAAACAGTATCGAGTATCGAGTATATAGTATAGAGTGAAAAGAGAAGATTTGAGGAAAAATTACGGGAAGGAAGAAAAGTACAGAAGATATAGGATAAGATAGTCGTTAGTGAATAGTCGTTAGTATATGGTTAGCGTATAGCGTACAGCGTTTAGCGTATAGGCGCGGGTTATAAATGTAAGCTAGCGGATAGTAATTCGTATCTCGCAAAGAAAAAAGAAAATAGAAATCAGAAGAAAACAACACGTAAGGGCGTATTGCATACGCCCTTAATAATCTATATAAAACCGCAGGACAGGTGGAACGCCTGTCTATTTTTTTAGCCGGTTGACCAGTTAATTATATTAATAAAGATGGGTGATCTCAGCTGTAGCTTTTACTATATCAAAATCTGCTCCACCAGTACCACCTCCTGAAATAACTCCCTCTCCGGTTGAACCAAGTATAGTGCTAATAGTAAAATAACTATCTAAGTGGTCATAGTTGTTATTTTCAGAATCAGTAGTTACAACATTAATATCGATACTATTCGGGTCTTCTAAATCACTTAAAGCTATGGTTACTTGAATCTTATTTCCACTGAATAAACTATCCGCTAAATAAAGTTCTGGAGAGCCTTCTTCTTTTTGAGCAAAATAAAAGAATCCATCCTCTAATTTAATATAATAAAATCTATCATCCCAAAATGAAATATCATATTCTGGTCCAGTAGCTGAATTTCCATCAGCATCCATAACTATATAATACATTCCGTCACTAGAATCAACTATCCCTTCAACTTCTACAGTAATTTTCAATTGATAGTCCGTTCCCGGTTCTGGTCCTGGTTCATAGGGCCACCTTGCACATCCGGCTACTACCGTCAATGTTCCTATCATTAAAAAAATAATTATTGCTCTTTTCACATTCATAATTCTCATAAAATCGCCCCTCTATGCCAAAAGTTAACCAAAGGTGCCTGGCACCTTTGGGAAACTTTTAGTCTAATTTGATGCCACTTCGGACATTTCCTTCTACTTCTAATCTTTCGCTGTCAATATAAAAGACGGCTTTATCGCCAGTAATCCATCTGCCGCCCTCTTCTTCTATTCTTATTTTGTCCATCAAAGTAATCTTCTGTTCTTTGTCATTATATACTGCTTTCTCGGCAGTGATGGTGTAATCTTTCTTTAAAATCTTTACCTCTCCGGTGGCAGTTAAATCCTGGGTATCAGTAAAAATCTCCAGATTGTTACAATTCCAGATAATATTATCTTCTTTATCTTCTTTGTCTTTTCGCTCCTGAATCAACATTACTTTTTCTTGAAAGATATATCTTTTATCATTAAGAAAAGCTTCAAGGGTTTCGCCGGTAATAGTAATATCGCTCTGGACTAATTTTATATCACCCTTTATCTGGCCAATCTTTTTATCTACATCAAAATCAGCTTCCTGAGCAGTCAGAGTGATATCTTCCTGGGTAATAATTACATTCCCCCCAAAGATCATTTTATCGGTACTTTTATCATAGGTCACATTATCTGCCTCTATATTTACTACCGATTCTTTTTTTTCTTCCTGGGCAGAAGCACAAAATGATAAAAATACAATTAGAGAAAAGATAATAAATGTTAACAGAAACTTATTAAAACAGAATTTTTTATAATTTTTCATTATGCATAAAAACTCCTTTCGATTAAATTAGTCGTTAGTGAATGGTGAATAGTACTTGGTTAGCGTATAGCGTATAGCGTTTAGCGTATAGGTGCGGGCTACAATTGTAAGTAACTACATAATTAAAATAAGTTAATTTAGTTAACCAATTACCGGTTTCCCAGTTAAAATAGTTACAAGTAGGGGCAGACCTTGTGTCTGCCCATAATACCATAATAAGAGAAAAAAATAAAAACGTAAAAGATGCAAGATTATTCGATTTTGAAAGTTACTTTTACGTTTCCCTGTAATTCAAGTTTGTTTAGTTCAACATCGCTTACGAGCCAGTCGGCAGTAATATTATTTTCTTTTACTATTAATTCAACCGGTTCCAGACTGGCTAAGGTCTCCTCTTCCGAATCCCAGTAAAATCTATCTCCTTTTAAGATGTCCCCTTCCTTAGTCTGGATAACTACATCACCCACTAATTCCATACTTTTGTTTCCCATATCGGCAATACATTTATTAAGCTGTACATTTAGATAGGGTTCATTATCTTTAAAGATAACTGCTTTTTTAATCTTTTCAAAAATGGTCTTTTTTCTGTCTTCTGCTAAAGATATTTTATCAGCTTCTATTTCCCATTCTTTTTCCCCGGCTTTAACTCCTACCACTGTCCCCTTTTCTATTTTAACCGGAGCTTCATTTACTTCGATATCTTCTTCCTCAAATTCTTCAATCTCTTCTTCTGTCTTGCCCGTGCTCCCATCTTTTCCCTTATTATAAATAAAATAAAAAGAAAAGGCTAAAGCCAGAATTATTATTAATATAATCCATAAATATTTTTGTTTAAGCATATTATAATAATATCATTAAAGTCCCAAAGATAAAAGCATGTCATCCCAGAAAGTATGCTGCGCAAAATTAGTGGCGCTATATTTCACGTAATTATATCCATAATACCAGGGAAAGTAAATAGAAAGGCCTTTAGAGCCACTTACGTTCCATCCATTATAATCTGAATTTATTACCGCAAAATTCAATAAAGTCTCTTTAATAATTAGGGAAATAGTTTTAACTTCAAGGCTATTAGAATAATCAAAAATTCTATTACAAAAATCATGTAAATCAATAAAATCAGGGTCCCCATAATACTGACTGTTTACAGAGGCAAGAATATATTTACTTTTAAGAGTTAAGGAATCATTCATTATGGCCAGAGCTAAATTAGATAATTGGTTGGCTAAATCGTCCATGTAACTCAAATCAATTGCTGATTGAGTTACATCATAAGAAATATAAGAATAAATGTATTTATCAACGATGTCTGTCGCTAATTGTTCGGGAGAAGTAGTGGGATTAACAACAAGCTGGCCTAAAATAGTATCATAAGGCCAGCCATCACCGGGCTCATTTTCTTCTGAGGCGACCAGAATATCGGCATAATCTTTTATCTGATAAGCTACTTCCGTCATAGCCATAAGGCAGGCATCCATACCCACAATGTCAATCTTTTTCCCTATTTGAGTATTAATAGCAGAGAGGGCATATTCTAACTCTGGCATAGTTATTCTATCTCCTCCGCTGGTATCATCCCAGGCAATATCTTTGGTAGTATATGCCGGAGACCTGAACCCTCCCCCGTGATTCCAGATTACCAGCAAATATTTTTTAGCTGGATATTCAGTTACTGCCCAGCTGGCAAAATCGATTAAAGTTTGAGGATCTCCCATATTTAATTCTCCCAGATCACTACCAATTAATAGAGAATTTATCGTATAGGGGTCATTATCCTGAGTGATATGATACCTTCGAGTATTAGTCCAATCACCATTGGAATAATTATAGCCAGGGATTCGGTCTGCCTGAACCACGATATTTACATCAGCTCTGGAACCGACCATTTCCATTTCATTTATATCATCGATACCCACGCTCTCCAAATCATTATCAGCAGCAAGATAGACCATTACCGTCCATTCGGGAATATTTGGAATAGGAGGGA
>Ga0315541_1000812_pt1 | contig 31891 bp, 33 predicted proteins | sample SalMarSW160190MG_FD_203095 | JGI IMG/M metagenome (GOLD analysis project Ga0315541, IMG submission 203095) | Salt marsh sediment microbial communities from the Plum Island Ecosystem LTER, Massachusetts, United States - Salt Marsh Sediment SW1601-190 ...
ACCTCATCGCCGAGGAGCTTAAAAAACACAAGCTGGTGCCGGTAAGCGGACTGCCTGATTTTTGCAGCGGCGCCGTTGGCTACCTCGGCTACGAAACAGTACGCCGCTTCGAGCAACTGCCATCGCCGGAATCTGACCCCCTCGGCTTGCCCGAGTCGGTGTTAATGTTCGTTGACAGCCTCCTCGTCTTTGACCATGCTAAAAATAAGATTAAGGTCGTCAGCCACGCCCGCCCTGATGGCGACCCAGATAGCGCCTACCAGGCGGCAACCAGGAAGATAGACGACCTAGCGAAGAGACTGGAGCAACCCCTTGACCCCCAGCCCGCAGCACCCAAAACTATAGATGCGCCAGCAGAGCCTGCCCAGATTTCTTCAAATTTTACCAGAGAAGAATTTGAAGCCAGCGTAGAGAAGGCAAGGCAGTATATCATTGCCGGTGAAGCCATCCAGATTGTGCTCTCACAGCGCCTGAGCCGGCGCACCAATGCCCAACCCCTGAATATCTACCAGGCACTGCGGGGCATAAATCCATCGCCCTATATGTTCTTCCTCGAGCTGAAAGACTTTCACATTATCGGCTCATCCCCCGAGATTCTGTTGAGGGCGGTGGAGGGCACGGTGACCACTCGTCCTATCGCGGGAACAAGACGGCGCGGGGAGAATCCAACCGAAGATGCCCAGCTGGAGGAAGAGCTACGTAATGCCGAAAAGGACCGGGCTGAACACATGATGCTGGTTGACCTCGGGCGCGATGAAATCGGCCGGGTCAGCCTGCCGGGCACGGTTAAGGTCAGCGAGCTTATGAAGGTGGAGCGCTACTCCCATGTCATGCACCTGGTCACCAACGTGGAGGGCAGACTGCGCCCCAACCTCACCCCCCTTGATGCCCTCCGCGCCTGTTTTCCCGCCGGCACCGTCTCTGGTGCTCCCAAGACTCGTGCCATGGAGATTATTGCTGAGCTTGAGCCGGACAAGAGGGGGCCATACGCCGGGTGCGTGGGCTACTTTAGCTTCTCGGGAAACATCGATGCGGCTATAACCATAAGGACCATTATCATGAGCAAAGGCATAGCTCACGTCCAGGCTGGTGCTGGTATTATCCATGAAAGTGTGCCTGAACTTGAATATGAGGAAACCATGAACAAGTCCAAGGCTCTGCTAAAGGCTATTGAAGAGGCGGAGGCCCTAAAGGCAACATCGAGGGAGGACCACCTATGATTAAGGAAGCTATCAACCTGCTGGTTTCAGGAGAGTCCCTTACCATGGAACAAGCCGCCGAGGTGATGGAGGAGCTGACCACGGGGCAGCTAACACCCGCCCAGTTCGGCGCCTTTGTCACCGCACTGAGAATAAAAGGAGAGACGGCGGATGAGATTGCCGGCTTAGCCAGCGTCATGCGGGCTAAGGCAATCCGGGTGGAGACAACCGAACCGGTGATTGATATCGTCGGCACGGGGGGTGATAACTCCAAGAGCTTCAACATATCCACCGCCGCCGCCTTTGTCGCCGCCGGCGCCGGGATAAGGGTAGCCAAGCACAATAACCGCGCCATGACCAGCCAGTGCGGCAGCGCCGATGTCCTTGAGGCGCTGGGAATGAAGATTGAGCTTGATGCCAGCCAGGTGAAGGAATGCCTAGAGCAGGTCGGCATCGGCTTCATGTTTGCCCCCATGTTTCACCCGTCAATGAAGTTTGCCGCCACCCCCCGCCGCGAGATTGGCATACGCACCATATTCAATATCCTGGGGCCGCTGACTAACCCGGCACGGGCTGATTCCCAGGTCCTGGGTGTGCCCAGCGAGGAGTTAGGCGAGAAGCTGGTGCAGGTGCTTCACCGCCTGGGCTCAAAACACGCCATCGTGGTCTATGGCTTAAGCGGCATGGACGAAATCTCGCTAGATGGAAAGTCCCGGGTCTGGGAACTAAATAATGGCAAGATTACCGATTACCAGGTATCACCCGAGGACTTCGGGCTCACCATGACAGGAGCGGAGACGCTTCTTGGCGGAACACCCCAAGAAAACGCCGCCATACTGCGCTCGGTGCTGGAGGGGGAAAAGGGGCCCAGAAGAGATGCCGTGGTAATTAACGCCGCCGCCGGCATCGTGGTTGGCAGGCAGACCAAAAATTCCTCCGGGCTACCCGCCCTGAAGGAAGGTGCCGAGATAGCCGAAGAAGCGATAGACAGCGGAAGGGCATTAGAAAAGCTGGAGAAGTTAATTAAACTGAGCCGGAGCTACGGGTGAGAGAATGTTTTTAGATAAGATTGTCGCCGAAAAGCTAGACGAAATAAAACAGAGGCAAAAAATTACGCCTCTAGCTGAACTTGAGGCCGCCATTAAAGAAAAGCCCACGCCCTTAGACATGGCGGCGGCTCTCAGCGGGGATAGCTTATGCTTAATTGCCGAGATTAAGCGGGCGTCGCCTTCCAGGGGGGTATTATCCCCCAATCTCGACCCGGTCAAGCTAGCGCAAACCTATGCACAGTGCGGGGCGGCGGCAATATCGGTGCTCACCGAGTCGCGGTATTTCGGGGGAAGTGGGGAGGACTTAGAAGCTATCAGGCGTGAGCTGCCCAAAATTCCTCTGCTCAGGAAGGACTTTATCCTGAAACCCTACCAGATATATGAATCGCGCGCCTGGGGAGCCGACGCCTTGCTTTTGATTGTCGCCATACTGGATGACAGCCAGCTCAAGGAACTACTTTCTTTAAGCCATGAGCTGGGAATGAAGTGCCTGGTTGAGGTGCATAACGAAGAGGAATTAAAAAGGGCGCTGGCAATTAACGCCGAAATAATCGGCATTAACAACCGCCACCTTGATACTATGGCCGTGGACATAAACGTTACCCAAAATCTTCGCCCCCTTATACCCCCAGGCCAAATAGCAGTCAGCGAAAGCGGCATCAAGGGGCGAGAGGACATACAGAGGCTTCGGGAATTAGGCGTCAACGCGGTGCTAATCGGCGAGGCGCTGGTTACTGCCAGCGACGTAGAGGCTAAGATAAAGGAGTTACTTTGACCAAAATTAAGATTTGCGGTATTACCGATGTCTCCTATGCCCAGGCGGCAATAGAAGCCGGGACTGACCTTATCGGGGTGGTCTTTGCCCCCAGCCCCCGCCAAGTTAATTACGAGAAGGCAAGAGAGATAGTGGCTGCAGTCAAAAAACATTATGTTTCAGTAGCCGGGGTATTTGTCAATATGCCCGCCGAAACAGTAAATACGGTGGCTTACGCTTGTGAGCTGGACTGGGTGCAGCTCAGCGGTGATGAGAGCTGGGAGTACTGCCAGGAGATTAAAAAGCCGCTTATAAAGGCAGTCCATATACCCCCGGATTGGGGGGAGAGGGAGCTTTTAGCCCATCTGGAAGATGGTCAACAACTGGATAGACCACCGGTTTATCTTCTTGACACCCTGGTTGAGAACAAATACGGCGGAACCGGAAAGGTCTTTGCCTGGGAGATAGCCAGAGGGGCAGTGGCAAAATTCCCGGTTATCATCGCCGGCGGACTCGACCCGGAAAACGTGGGGCAGGTGATAGCCGATTTAAGACCATGGGGGGTTGATGTCTCCAGCGGGGTGGAGAGTGAAGGAGTAAAAGATGCTAACAAAATTAAGGCTTTTGTCCAAGCCGCAAGGTCGGCACAATAGAACTACGGAAGGAGGAACAGTGAGATGTTAGTGGTAATGAAAAATGACGCTACCGAAGCGCAGGTGCAGGCAGTCATTCGTGAAATAGAGAGCATGGGTCTCCGTGGCGTTCCCATGCCCGGCGCCCAGCGGACTGCGGTCTGCATCCTGGGTAACAAAGGTCCGGTTGACGATTCGCGGCTGCTGGTCATGGATGGGGTAAAAGATACCATCCGCGTAACCAAACCCTATAAACTGGTAAGCAGGGAGACGCAGCCGCAGCCTACGGTTGTCACCATTGGCGATATTAATATTGGCGGAGGGAAACTGGTGATGATGGCTGGCCCCTGTGCCGTGGAAAGTGAGGAGCAAGCCCTCACCATCGCCCATATAGTGAAAGAGCGTGGTGCCCAGGTCTTCCGCGGGGGTGCTTTTAAGCCCAGAACCTCGCCCTATAGTTTCCAGGGGCTGGGGGAGGAAGGGCTGAAGATACTGGATAAGGTCCGCCAGGAAACAGGGCTGTTAATCGTAACTGAGGCTACTGACCACACCAATATCGAAGTCGTGGAACAATACGCCGATATTATCCAGATTGGAGCCAGGAACATGCAAAATTACTCCCTGCTGCGCCGCGCCGGCCAGACCTCAAAGCCAGTCCTCTTGAAGCGCGGTTTTGCGGCCACTATCGAAGAGCTGCTGATGTCGGCGGAATATATCATCTCCGAGGGGAACAACCAGGTTATCCTGTGCGAGCGGGGAATACGCACCTTCACCGACAACACCAGGAATACCCTCGACCTGAGCGCCATCCCCTCAATCAAGGAAGCCAGCCACCTGCCCATCATCGTTGACCCCAGCCACGCTGCGGGACGAAGGGACTTTGTTATTCCCCTGTCAAGGGGAGCGATAGCCGTGGGCGCCGATGGTCTCTTAGTCGAGGTGCACCACGACCCACCCCACGCCCTCTCCGACGGCATGCAGTCCCTCTACCCGGAGCAGTTCGCCGAACTAATGGAGGAGATAAAGGGTTTAGTCCCATGAAAGCCAGCCATATTATCAAACTGAAAACATCCCGGCAGTGCCCCATTACTGTCGGCGAGGGCATTATAAAACAGCTTAAAGATTATTTTGACTTCAGCGGATACTCCAGCCTCGTGCTGATAACCGATGCTACAGTCAAGAAGCTTTACGGTCAGAGCGTGCTTGCAACACTAAGGACAACGGGAAAGAAGGTGTTTCTGCTCACCCTGCCCTTGGGGGAGAAAGCCAAGTCCCTGAGAGAAGTGGAGCGGGGGTATAGATTCCTGCTGGAGAAGAATATAGACCGCAAGGGGCTGATATGCGCCCTGGGAGGCGGTGTTGTCGGGGATACGGCGGGGTATATCGCCGCCACCTATCTCCGCGGCATTGATTACATCCAGCTACCAACCACTCTACTTGCCCAGGTGGACAGCAGCATCGGGGGCAAGGTGGGGGTCAACTTCGGGGGCAAGAAGAATATGGTCGGTAGCTTCTACCAGCCAAAAGTAATTATTGGCGATGTCGCCCTCCTTAAGTCTTTGCCCCCCGCCGAGATGAGGAACGGCATGGCTGAAGTAATAAAATATGCCCTGGCTATGAACAGGGAGCTATTCCGCTTCCTTGAGCAGAAGAGGGGGAAACTTACTACCCCTGAACTAAAGGATATCGTTATGCGTTGTAGCCGTCTGAAAGCAGGCATAGTAGAGGTGGACGAGAGGGAAAAAAGCGGGCAGCGAGCCATATTGAATTTTGGTCATACCGTGGGTCATGCCCTTGAAGCCGCCGCCAGGCTTAAAGAGTTAAGCCACGGCGAGGCGGTGGCGGTGGGGATGGTGGCTGCTTCAAGGATAAGCGAGCAAGCGGGTATGCTTGACCGAAGCAACGTTCAGAGCATTGAAAACATGCTGCTGAAGTTCGGCTTGCCCACTTATTGCCAGGGGATAAACCCCGATGATTTAATTAAGACAATCCGTTTTGATAAGAAAACGACCCTCGGTGAGACGGGCTGGGTTCTATTAAAAGACATTGGTAAGGGAGTGGTTAACCAGGCGGTGGCGGATAATATAGTGAGAAAAGTTCTAAGGGAGATATGCCGATGAAAATCTTGGTGATTAACGGTCCCAATCTCAATATGCTGGGCAGGAGAGACCCGGAACACTACGGCACCGATACCCTGCCGTCAATAGAGCAAAAACTCGCTGAGAAAGAAAAGGCGCTGGGTTGCGAGCTTGCTTTCTTCCAGTCCAATCACGAGGGTGCTCTTGTCGACTTTATCCAGGAGAAAGCAGCCGAAGCTGACGGCATCCTGATTAACCCCGGCGCCCTGACCCACTACGGCTACTCCCTCCATGACGCCCTCCTTGATGCCGGACTGCCCGTGGTTGAGGTGCATCTCTCGGATATTCACGCCCGCGAGAAATGGCGCCAGAAATCGGTTATCTCAGACGTGGTTATCAAGCAGATTAGCGGACTTAAAACAGAGAGCTATCTATTAGGGCTTGAAGCCCTGATTAATCATATTCGGAGCGGGGAATGCCAGTGAGGGTAAGAATAACGCCATCACCAGTGACAGGCGAGGTCTCCGCACCGCCGTCCAAGAGCTATACTCACCGGGCGGTGATACTGGCTTCGCTGGCGGCGGGCGAGAGCATAATTGAGAGCCTGCTACTATCAGACGACACCCTCTATACCATTAACGCCTGCCGCTCTCTGGGGGCTGATATTGAACTCAAGGGCGACAGGCTAAGGGTTGTCGGCACCGGCGGTAAAATCAGGGTCGCCCCCGATAAAGAGAGGATTTTTGTGGGCAACTCAGGGAGTACTATACGCATGGTTGCCCTGCTGGCGGCTCTGGGGCAAACCAAGGTCGCCTTTGATGGCGATAGCCACCTGCGCCAGCGCCCCATAGGTGACCTGCTATCGGCGCTGGAAAGCCTGGGGGTTCATGCCCGCTCCCTAAATGATAACGGCTACCCGCCAGTTGAAATCCAGGGGGGAAAACTCGGCGGGGGCGAGGTTACCGTACCGGGGCAGGAAAGCTCCCAGCATATAAGCTCACTGCTCATGATTGCCCCCCATACCAAGGAGGGCATAAAAATCAAGATTAGCGGCGGGCTTCGTTCCCGCCCATACATAGATATAACCCTTGATGCCATGCGAGCCTTCGGCGTTGAGGCAGCAAATAAAGACTATAAGGAATTCCTGGTCAAGGGCGGGCAAGAGTATAAAGCAAGGCACTACCGCATAGAGGGTGATTATTCTTCCGCCGCCTATCTCTTCGCCGCCGGCGCTATCGGCGGCAAGCCGGTAACGGTAAAAAACCTGAAAACTGATTCCGTGCAGGGCGACAAGCATCTTCTCAATATCCTCGCCAAAATGGGGTGTTCCGTTGATTATCAAGAAGAGCAGGCTAAGATTTCCCGCAACAAGGAGCTTAGCGGCATCACTATAGATATGGGTGATTATCCTGACCTTGTGCAGACGGTGGCGGTTGTTGCCGCCTACGCCAGCGGCAAAACGGAAATGACCAATATCGCTCACCTGCACTTCAAGGAGACCGACAGAATAAGCAACACGGCGGCGGAGCTGGGCAGGATGGGAATAAAAATCGATATTACCGATGATACAATGGTAGTCTATGGGGGCAAGCCCAGGGGGGCTGAAATTGAAGCCCACGCCGACCACCGCATGGCGATGAGTTTTGCTATCGCCGCCCTCTTCGCCGGAGGTGGTTCTATTATTAACGGTGCCGAGACGGTCAGCAAGTCCTACCCCCGATTCTTTGCCGACCTGAAAAGGCTGGGGGCAAAGACCCAGGAGCTATCATGAACATTATTCTCATCGGCATGAGGGGCTCGGGGAAGACAACGGTGGGCAGGATTCTAGCCCGAAAGCTAGATAGAGAGCTGGTTGAGATAGACGAGCTAATCGCCCAGAAAGCGGGACTTACTATTGCTGAGATTGTGGAAAAATACGGCTGGGAAAAGTTCAGGGATATAGAAGAGGAGGTAACCAGCGAGGTGGCGGGGCGAGATAATATCATCAATGCCAGTGGCGGTGGGGTGGTAACCAGAGAGAAAAATATCGCCCAACTTAAGAAAAACGGGATAATGGTCTGGCTCAAAGCCGGCGTTAATACACTACTTGAGCGCATCGGAGATGATAGCGAAAGACCGCTGCTTGTGGGCAAAACCCAGCGAGGAGATATGGAAATGACGCTAGCTGAGCGAAAGGCACTCTACCAGCAAGCCGCCGACTCGATTGTTGACACCGAAAACAAAACACCGGAGGAAGCAGCCGGAGCCATCATAAAAGCGCTGAAGAAAGTCTGCTGCCTTATCGGCGACCCGATTGAGCACTCCCTCTCCCCATTGATTCACAATGCCGGCTATCAGGCGCTGGGCATTGACTACGTCTATCTGCCCTTCTTGGTCAAGGACTTCAAGCAGGCAATAGCGGGCATAAGGGGGCTGGGCATCAGGGGGGCAAGCATTACCATGCCCTATAAAACCATAGCTATAGAATATGTTGATGAGATTGACCAGCTCGCCCTAGCGACCGGTGCCGTCAACACCATGGTCAATAACGACGGCGTCCTAACCGGCTACAACACCGACTATCACGGGGCGGTGAAGGCGCTGGAGGAGGCAACTTCCCTTGAAAGCAAGAGGACAGTCCTTGTCGGCGGCGGCGGGGCGGCTACCGCCATCGCCCTGGGGCTGAAGAGGGGCGGAGCCAAGCTGGTGATACTAAACCGGACCGAGGAGAAAGCAAAGAGGCTGGGTGAAATGCTTGATGCCGAGGACTTCGGGGGTATGGATAGGCTCAACGAGATTGCCTCGGCTGATATCCTGATAAATGCCACTTCGGTGGGGATGTGGCCTAAGACAAACGAATCGATAATCCCCAAGAAATTCTTGCACGACGGACTAACCGTCTTTGATATCGTCTATAATCCCAGGGAGACAAAATTGCTGGCTGAAGCCAGGGAAAAAGGGTGTGCTGTTATCTACGGGTATAAGATGCTGCTCTACCAGGCAGCGATGCAGTTTGAACTATTTACCGGACAACAGCCCCCTTTATCCATCATAGAGTCCGCCCTGACTAAAGCCCTGGAAGGAGGTGAAAATGCTACGCATTCTGACCGCGGGTGAATCTCACGGCCCTGCCTGCGTAACCATTGTTGAAGGGATGCCCGCCGGGGTTAAGGTCCGCCTTGAGGACATTAATAAAGACCTGAAACGGAGGCATTCCGATTTCGGGCGCGGGGGGAGGGGGGAAATTGAAGAAGACAGGGCGGAAATCCTCTCCGGCATCAGATATGGCAGGACGCTGGGCAGCCCGATTACGCTGATAGTCAAAAACCTGGACTTCGCTAACTGGCAGGACGAGATGAGAATTGAGGAGACCAAAAAGCCAGCAGCCGAGGTGACCACCCTCCGTCCCGGGCATGCCGACCTGGCTGGTGCTCTAAAATATAGTCAGGACGATATAAGAAATGTCTCGGAGAGAGCCAGCGCCAGAGAAACAGTAGGCAGGGTTATGGCGGGGGCAATCATTAGGAAACTGCTGCTGGAACTTGGCGTCAGGATAGCCAGCCACACCGTCCAGATAGGAAGGGTAAAGCTGACCCGCCACGACTACGCCTTTGAAGAGGTGGCTAAAGTCTTTGCCGCTGACCCCGATACAAGGTGCCTTGACCTAAAAACGTCCCAGAAAATGAGGCGGGCAATCCTTCAGGCTCGCGCCAGAAAAGATACCCTGGGTGGGGTGGTGGAGGTTATGGCCAATGGTGTACCGGTGGGGCTGGGGAGTTTCATGCACTACGACCGCCGGCTTGACGGCAGGATTGCCCAAGCCCTGATGAGCATCCCCTCGGTGAAGGCGGTGGAGATAGGCAATGGCATTGCTGGAGCGGCTACGAGCGGCTCCGAGTTCCAGGACCAGATTAGCTACAAGGGCAAGCGCTTCAGCCGTAAGACCAACAATATGGGTGGGGTAGAAGGCGGCATGAGTAACGGCGAGGACATCGTCTGCCGTGTTTACCACAAACCGCTATCAACCCCGGGGGCGGCGACCAAGACCGTAGATATTGCCAGTCACCGCCCGGTGCCGACCAAAATGGAGAGGTCGGATGTCTGCGCCGTTCCCCGAGCCGGGGTTATCTCGGAGGCAATGCTGGCTCTGGTCCTAGGGGAGGCAACGATGGAGAAGTTCGGCGGCGACCATATAGCCGAGATGAAACGCAATTTCAGCGCCTATATTAAATCAGTACAGAAGAGCTAGAGACAGCTAATGTTAGCAGCCGTTGCCCCTCCGGCTGTTTTGAGGTAGAATTTGAAGCGGGGAGGGGTGTCCGAGTGGTTTATGGTGACGGTCTTGAAAACCGTTGCTCCGAGATATCGGAGCCGTGGGTTCGAATCCCACCCCCTCCGCCAGCCTATCTAGTGAGACTCAACCGAGACCTCATTTAGCTTGGTAAAACCCAAGGGGTTCAGGTCACACCCCTTAACATAGGGCTTAACCAAAATATAACTCTGCCCGAAATATAAGGGCAGACAGGCAGCTTCTTCAACCAGTTTTTGCTCGGCTTGCTGATACAGGGCTAAGCTCAATTCAGTGTCTTGCTCCACCCCGGCACTGTCCAGCAGGGCATCTACCTCATGGTTACTGTACTCACCATAGTTAATCTCAGCGCCGCTGTGAAATAAAACGTCCAGAAAGTCCTGGGGGTGGGGGTAGTCAGCAATCCAGCCCGTGCAGAACATCTCGTCCTTCTCTTCCATGAGGTTATAGAGGAACCTCTCCGGTTCTATCTGCCTTACCCTTACCTCTACCCCCAGGTTCTCCCGCCATTGATAAACGATAGCCTCAAGCTCCTGAGAGATTAGCCCTCCCCAGCCCATGGTGGTGATGGTAATGGGGGGTAAGGCGGATACGTCGCCATAACTGGAATTGGCAATTAGCTCTTTTGCCCCATCAACATCATAGTCCAAGCCCACCAGTTCCTCATTATATCCGGGCATTCCCGGCGGCAGGATACCATCCGCCCGCTGCACCATATCTTTGAACATCAGAGAGACCAGCTTATCCTTATCAATCGCCTGGGAGAAGGCTCGGCGGATGTTGGCGTCGTCAAAGGGGGGCTTGGTGGTGTTAAAACCGACATAGAAAAAGCTCAGCTCAGGCACAACCTCTAAATCTAGATAAAAGGGGCCGGTTTCATCGGTAACCTTCTCAATATAATAAAGATAGACGCTGGCAACATCTATCTCACCCGTCTCATACATATTCACCGGCCTCCCACCCCACAGGTGAAAGACAACCTGATTTACCTTGGCTATCTCTCCGTAATAAAGCTCATTCTTCTCCAGAACAACCAGCTCACTCTCCTGCCACTGCTCAAGGCGGAAGGGACCGGTGCCGTTGGGAGCGCGCCACCACTCCCCTCCCTCCTCCACATCTGCCCGGTCAACAACAAAGGTGGTGGGATAGGTCAGCTTGGAGAGGAAGTAAGACTTGGGCGCATCTATAGTTACCTCAAGGGTATAATCGTCTATGACCTTAACCCCGCTAATCTCACTGGTTGCACCGGATAAAACCTCCCCCGCCCCGACAATATCGCCGAGATAGGTAGACGCCGTCAGAGAGCCGGTCTGCGGGTTGCAGGCACGCTCCCAGGAATACTTAAAGTCCTCAGCCGTGAGCCGCCTGCCGTCGTGAAATTTAACATCGTGCCTGAGGTAGAAGGTATAAGTCATGCCGTCATCGCTGACCTGCCACGACTTAGCAATATCCGGCGCCGGCTCCAGGTTATCACCAAAGCAGACCAGCCCGCTGAATAGCTGCATGATATACTCGTGGGAGGTCATCTCGCTGGAGAGCGCCGGGTCAAGGGTATAGGGGTCTTGACCATAGAGGTTAAGAACTGCCCCGGTGGATGATGGCCAAAACTGGTAGGCAACAACAATCCCGCCGCATACCAAGATTGCCGCCACGAGGGCAAATATAATTATTATTATTCTTCTTCTCAAAATAGCTCCTCTCGCTTCAGGCTAAGGTATTCTTTATCACCGATAATGATATGGTCTAAGACGTCTATGCCCACAATCTCCCCCGTCTTAGCCAGCCTCTTGGTCAGATTTATGTCATCTTCTGAGGCTTCAGGGTCGCCCGAGGGGTGGTTGTGGGCGAAGATAACCGAGGCGGCGCTGGCTGATATTGCCTCCTTAAAAACCTCCCTGGGATGAACGATGCTACTATCCAGGCTGCCAACTGAGATTTCGGCAATTTTTATCAGCTGGCTTCTGGTGTCAAGCAGGATGGCGAGGAAATACTCCTTCTTTTTACCCTTCAGCCGGCTCCTAATCAAGCTAACTACATCCTCAGGGGTCTTGACTACCAGCTTGTCCCCAGCCTCGGCATAACCGTCCACGCGGCTAGCCAGCTCAAAGGCAGCCTTAATCTGAGTCGCCTTGGCCAGACCAATCCCCCTCACCTGAGACAGTTCCTCAACTGAGGCTTGAGCAAGACCCTTGAGACTGCCAAACCGGGAGAGGAGCCTCTGGGCGGTTACCATCACCGACTCGCCGGAAACACCCCGCCCCAGAATCACGGCTAAAATCTCCTGCGCCGACAGGGCTTCCACCCCCAGCTTTTGCAGCCTCTCCCTGGGTCGCTCGGAGAGCGGCAAATCGTGAATTGTGAATGATTTCTTCACCGGATTTTTCTCCGTGCCCGCCTTCTTATTACCAAACCAAGTGCCACGAGAAGCCCTATAGCCAGTACCACTATTACAGCGACCACTGCCGGATGCATCCCCTTCTCTTCCGCCGCCGACTGGTACTTATCGGTAACATAGTCCCGCCATAAGCTATCCAGACCGTCCGTATCAAAGCCGTAGACCCCTTCCAGGGCATCATCGTAGCCGCTGCCCTCTCTAAAGGTATTCAGCAGCTCAAGCATCTTCTCCTGACCGTAAGTGTAAATAAGGTATTCAACCAGGCTATAGCTCTCAGCATAGGAAAGATAGGCTTGTTCTGGAAAGGCCGAAAATTCGCTGGAAACACTATGTACTGAGATTAGTTCATCTTCAGTTATTGCCCAGATAAGGTAACTGGTAAATCCCGGACCAAGCGGCCCTTCATTGTGCATGGCCAGACCCTCATCAAGCCAGGTAGGCAGGTCATTATAGGGGTTAAGCGTCATCTGGTGGATAACCAGGTGTGTCAGCTCATGGGCGATTGTTGTCTTGCCCCAGTCAATCTCATCAGGGGCTATGCCAATGGCCATAATGCCATATCTGGTATAGGCCACCCCGCCCGTCCACTCCTGAGGGTGAACCATAGCCCCAAGCAAATCCTGCTGGCTGGCGTAGATATAGAGCTTAGCTGGTTTTTCCAGACAGGCGCCGGTATCCTCAGCCAGCCTCACCAGTGCTTGCTGGACGGCTGACATCAGCTCCCCAGCAAAAGAGTCATCCCCTTCATACCAGTAAAGGGTCGCCTTCCCCTCGGTCAGGCTGCGCCAGGAATAGCGGGTGTCATCATAGTGGACCTGAGCCGGGGCAGTTTCCACCCTTGTGCCGCTGGCATCCTCCACCCGCCACCAGTAGGTCACACTGGCGCCAGGGGGTAGCCCGCCAAGCTTCACCATCTCCAGAGCCCAGCTCACATCAACCGTAGTAGCGGGGGTAAATTTAACATAGCCCTCGCTGATAACCTCGGCAAAGCTGGCTCGGTCAACACTATAGCAGAGGCGGATATCGGTGATATTGACATTGCTGCTGGCAGATAGGTTGAAGTTGAACTGGTAAGGAAAAACTGCCACCGCCGAGCTATCTACTATAACTAGTTCACTCTGGGCTTGGACCTGACCCGGAGCTAGTATCACCAGTAATAGACAAAAGACTAAGGCTAATATGCCAACCTTCTTAATCATCCTTCTTCTCCTAACTTAGACCTGAGGTAGGCGTTTATAAAGCCGTCCAGCTCCCCGTCCAGCACGGCGTCGGTATCGCTGGTCTGGTAGTCGGTACGGTGGTCCTTTACCATCTTATAGGGGTGAAGGACATAGCTCCTAATCTGGTTACCCCAGCCGGCGGCAATACGCTTCCCCTTAAGCTTGGCTCTCTCCTCAGCCCTCTTGGCTAGTTCCAAGTCCAGAAGGCGGGAGCGGAGTATCTTTAGGGCAATCTCTTTGTTCTGCCGCTGGGAGCGCTCGCTCTGGCAGCTAACCACCAGCCCCGTAGGGGTGTGGGTCAACCTGACGGCAGTGCTCGTCTTCTGCATATGCTGTCCCCCGGGCCCGCTGGAGCGGAAGACATCAACCTTTAAATCATCGGGGGCTATCTTCACGTCAACATCGGCTTCAGCCTCGGGCATAATCTCCACCAGAACAAACGAGGTATGGCGGGCATGGTCAGCATCAAAGGGGGAAAGCCTGACCAGCCGATGAACACCGTGCTCCGATTTAAGGTAGCCAGTGGCATAATCACCATTAACCCCGATAACCACGCTCTTTACCCCAGCCTCCTCCCCCGGGGACATATCCAGTACCTCAGCCTTATAACCACGCCGTTCCGCCCAGCGCAGGTACATCCTCATCAGCATCTGCGCCCAGTCCTGAGACTCGGTGCCGCCAGCCCCGGCATGAATGGAGAGGATGGCGTTTCTCATGTCATACTCGCTGCTAAACGCCGCCTCCAACTCAAACTCATCAAGGCGGGAGGCTAGCTTCTCCACCTCGGACTGAATCTCCGCCTCCAGCGAGCTGTCCCCCAGTGAGACTAGCTCGGCGAAGTCAGAGGCTTGTTTCTCCAGCCCCCGCCACCTCTCCACCACCCTCTTCTGCTCCGCCAGCTTAAGCATAATCTCCCTCGCCTTTTTCTGATCCACCCAGAAATCAGGCCGGGCTGACTGCTTCTCCAGTCTTAAAATCTCCTTTTCTCTGGCGGCAATGTCAAAGATGCTCCATTGCCATAGAGATTCGAGACTGCAAGTCCTTTAACTTGTCCCTTAGTTCCTGCATTTATTATAAAAGCCTCCCTTGGCAGTCTACCTTTTGTGCCAGGTTCTCCCCGACGGATGCCAGATGGGCGAGGCGGCACGGCTCAGGCAGGCGGTAACCGCGGCAGCACTCCATGACCCAGTAGATAGCCGCCTCAAGGTCAACCCTATGACCGATGGAAACATAGACCGGCTTTGTCCCCGCCTTGGTGCGCAGGGCGACGCCTATAGTCTCACCCCCATCTATTACTTCAGCATAGCTGCCCGCCTCATCACCCGGCTCCTGATGATGACCGCAGAGGCGGGACTTGGCACAGCCAATGGTCGGCATGTCCAGAAAAAGCCCCAGGTGAGAAGCAAGCCCGAAGCGGCGGGGGTGGGCAATCCCCTGCCCGTCAACCAGAATAAGGTCAGGGGTAACGCTAAGCTCCTGGCAAACCTCCAGGGTTAGCGGTACCTCCCTGAAGGATAAAAGACCGGGGATGTAAGGAAAATCAATCTTGCCGCTTACCACCTTTGTCTCCACCAATCTAAGCTCGGGATAGTTTAACACCACTACCGCCCCCCTAGCCACCCTCTGCTCCCTGTGTACTGATATATCAACGCCGGCGATAAGCCCGGGAGCTGAAACTTCATTAGTTCGGGAAACCTCTGGTGCCAGCTCAAGCTGTATATCCAAGGCTTGAGCCGGGCTAACCTGCCAACTGTGCAAGCTGTTTATCTCCACCACCCGATTATAGCCGACTTGCCAGCCTTATGACAACCGTATTCCCGCCATTGACAGCCAGGCAATTATAAGGCATAATAGCCCGTAAAGAAGGAAACAAGATTTGGTAAAGATCAGACTGCGAAGAGTAGGAGCTAAAAAGAAGCCAAGCTATAGATTAGTGGTAGCCGATTCCCGAGCCCCCCGCGACGGGGCATTCATTGACGTTATCGGTCACTATAATCCCCTAACCGAGCCGGCAACGATAGATATCGATGGGGAAAAAGCACTAAGCTGGCTCAACCAGGGAGCCCAGCCAACAGACATCGTCAGCAAACTATTATCAAAAGCAGGCATTGCCCAAGAACCCAAACCAGCTAAACCAGTTAAGGCAGTCGCTGTTAAAAAAGCTAAGCCAGCAAAGGCAGCTGCCAAAAAACCCAAAGCAGTCGCCGCCAAAAAAGCTAAACCGGCCAAGGCAACCGCTGCCAAGAAACCCAAAGCAGCAGCCAAAAAAGCTAAACCGGCTAAGGCAACCGCTGCCAAAAAACCCAAACCAACCAAGGCAGGCGCTACTAAAAAATCTAAATCAACCAAGGAGCCAACATGAAGGAACAAGAAAACACGGAGGAACAAGAAAGCCCGAAGGAAGTAAAAGGTATGAAAGAACTAGTTGAATTCATCGCCAAAGCCATTGTCAATGCACCTGATTCCGTGGAAGTCACCGAGGAAACCGGCGAACAGGGCACAACGCTCAAACTGCAGGTCGCTGATGAGGATAAGGGGCGGGTTATTGGCAAGCAGGGGCGCGTCGCTCAAGCCATGCGCACCTTAATCAGGGTGAAAGCAGCCAGAGAGGGTACTCGGGTTACCCTTGAGATTGTATAAATAGCCAGATAACGGGGAATTTATCCCTAATATAGCCCAAGCTGTTAGCGAATTGGAGCCCCCGACCGCCTCCTTCTCCTTGCCCCCACCTTGAGGCGGGCAAGGGAGCGGCGTAGTGCCGCTTCGGCGCGAGCCATGTCTACTTCAGGGATGGGGTGCTTAAGCCTTTCCTCCGCGCGACGTTTTGCCTCTTCCGCCCGGGCGATATCAATCTCCTCAGCCCTCTCCGCAGCATCCGCCAGCACAATAATCCTGTCGGGACGCACCTCAAGAAAGCCGCCGGAGATAGCCATGGATAGCTCCTCCCCACCCTGCCTCACCAGCAGCTCGCCGGGCAACAACATGGTCATCAACGGGGCGTGGTGGGGCAGTATTCCCAGTTGACCTTCAACCCCAGGAGCAACCACCACATCCACGTCGTCAGAAAAGACCACCCCCTCCGCAGTAACAATCTCAAGTCGCGTCTTAGCCATTAAACCTATTCCTGTAACTTTTTCGCCGCCTCCGCCGCCTCCTCTATAGCCCCCACCATGTAGAAAGCCTGCTCCGGCAGCTCATCGTGCTTGCCTTCCAGAATCTCCTTAAAGCCACGCACCGTTTCCTTAACCGGCACATATTTGCCCTTCCTGCCGGTAAAGACCTCGGTAACGAACATGGGCTGGGAGAGAAATCTCTGTATTTTCCTGGCTCTGGCTACGGTCAGCTTGTCCTCCTCGCTGAGTTCCTCAATGCCGAGTATAGCGATTATATCCTGGAGGTCCTTGTAGCGCTGTAACACCCGCTGCACCTCACGAGCTACGCTATAGTGCTCCTCGCCAACGACGCTGGGGTCAAGGATGCGGGAGGTTGATGCCAGGGGGTCAACAGCGGGATACAAGCCCTGCTCAGCGATTGACCTCTCCAGGGCAACGACGCCATCAAGGTGACCGAAGGTGGTGGCGACACCGGGGTCGGTATAGTCGTCAGCGGGGACATAGATAGCCTGAAAAGAGGTAATTGAGCCCTTCTTGGTGGAGGTAATCCTCTCCTCCAGCTCACCGACCTCGGTAGCCAGGGTGGGCTGATAGCCCACCGCCGAGGGCATGCGGCCTAAAAGGGCTGATACCTCCATGCCAGCCAGCGTATAGCGATAGATATTATCAATAAAGAGCAGTACGTCCTGCCCCTCGACGTCGCGGAAATATTCTGCCATGGTCAGCCCGGTCAGTCCCACACGAAGGCGAACACCGGGGGGTTCGTTCATCTGGCCGAAGACCATAACCGTCTTACTCATCACCCCCGATTCCCTCATCGAGTTCCAGAGGTCATTGCCCTCGCGGGAGCGCTCACCGATACCGGCAAAAACAGAAAAACCTCCGTGCTCGGTGGCAATATTGCGGATAAGCTCCATAATGATAACCGTCTTGCCCACGCCGGCACCGCCATAGGCACCCACCTTACCCCCCTTGGTAAAGGGGGTAATGAGGTCAATCACCTTGAGGCCGGTCTCCAGCATCTCGGTGGTTGTCTTCTGGTCCTCAAGTGAAGGCGGGGGACGGTGAATCGGCCAGCGTTCCTTGGCCTTAACCGCACCCAATTCATCCAGGGGTTCCCCCGCAATGTTGAACAGGCGACCCAGGGTGGCTTTCCCCACCGGGACGGCGAGAGGTTCTCCGGTATCTATAGCTTCCACCCCTCGCTCCAGCCCATCGGTAGGCGACAACGCCAGGCACCTGACCCAATTATTACCTATGTGCTCCTGAGCCTCAAGCACAACCTTGCCGCTGTCACGCGGAATCTCAATAGCACTATAAAGGGCGGGCAGTTCATCGGGAGGAAACTCAATATCAACTACCGTCCCGATTACCTGGGCAACTTTTCCCTTCGCCATAATAACCTCCCTATTCAGGTCAGTTAAATTAGCTTAAGACCGCCAATCTCGGAATACTTATAATAAGTCTTACCGTCTACTACCCTCGATTTGACATGTCCTCCATATTCCAGGGCATCGAGGAGCTTATCCAAATCTTGCTTGCTCAAATCCTTGTTCTTTGATGATATCGCGTCTGCTATCTCATCCAGGGTATAAGCGTTACGATGATTGAAACTAAGAAACTCCAGAAGCAAGATACTTGGAGAACGGCTGCTCTTACCAAATTCGCTTTCACTAATAGGCATTGGTAAAACCTCCTTTCTTTAGGCTAAAGCGGCAGCACCGCCAGTAATGTCAAGGAGTTCTGTGGTTATTGACTCCTGCCTGGCTTTATTATACATCAAGGTTAATTCTTCAATAAGCTCGTTAGCATTCTCGGTGGCGTTACGCATAGCCACCATCCTGGCTGATTGCTCGCTGGCGATGGACTCCAGAATGGCATGATATACCTCCATCTCCACAAATCTGGGTAAAAGCTCACCCAGCACCACCCCGGGACCCGGTTCGTATATATAGTCCACGTTCTGCCCCAGGGGTACCTCCGCCGGCTCAACGGGCAGTATCTGCTGCATAAACGGTCTCTGCGCCATGGTGGAAATAAACTGGGCATAGACCACGTAGACCAAGTCTATAACTCCACTGGTGTAATCGTCAATGATGATACGGGATATAGGCAGGGTGTCAAGCAGGCTGGGGCGGTCGCTAAGTGCGGTAAACTCAGCCCGAATCTCCCGACCATACCGCCTCATGTAATCCCTGCCCTTACGACCGACGGTAATAAGGGTAACCGGCATATTCTGCTCCAGGATAAAGTTTCCCGTCTTGCGGTTCAGGTTGGCATTAAGCCCCCCACAAAGCCCCCGGTCAGGGGTAATGTGGACGATGGCAATCTTTTTTACCTCACGGCGCTGCAACAAGGGATGCAGAGGAGCCTCCGGCTGGGGTAAAGCCGCCAGGTCAGCTATAACCTGCTGAATCTTCTCCGAATAGGGTCGCCCGGCTAACCCCCTCTCCTGAGCACGCCTCATCTTTAAGGTGGCAATCATCTCCATTGCCCGGCTAATCTTAGCCGTGGACTTAATGCCCCTTATTCGGCGGCGAATTAAACGTATATTAGCCAATCTTTAAACCCCATCCCCCTTATTTTTTATGCTGTATTTATTCCCACCCAGCCCACCCTCGTGGGCTTTGCCCCTCTTAAACTCCCTTTATTTTAGCCCCTTCCTTAAGGGCGGTGGGTGAAGCCTCTCTTGGCTCCCCTTCCTCTAAAGGGCGGCGGGTGGGAAAAGATATACCACTCCTTTTATAAAGCCACTCCCTCTTTAAACTCGGCGATTGCCGCCTTTAATTTCTCCTCAATCTCAGGGGTAAGCTCCTTTTCTTTAGCAATCTTTTTAGCTATATCAGGGTGATTTGCCTCCATAAACCTCTGCAGATTGGTCTCAAAGGCACCGACCTTATCCGCAGGGACATCATCAAGATAGCCGTTGATGGCGGCATAAAGAATCATAACCTGCTTCTCCATGGGTATAGGGGAGTATTGAGTCTGCTTTAAGACCTCGGTGATTCTCTGGCCACGCTCAAGCTGGTCTCTGGTTGCCTTATCCAGCTCACTGGTGCCAAACTGGGCAAAGGCAGCCAGCTCACGGTACTGAGCCAGGTCAAGCCTGAGCCTGCCCGCCACCTGCTTCATCGCCTTGGTCTGTGCCGCGCTACCAACACGGGATACCGACAAGCCTACGTTCAGCGCCGGCCTTATACCGGCATTAAACAGGTCTGTCTCCAGATAAATCTGACCGTCAGTAATAGAGATAACATTGGTCGGGATATAAGCCGATAGGTCGCCGGCTTGGGTTTCGATAATGGGCAGCGCGGTAAGGGAACCACCCCCGTGCTCCGGGGCGTACTTGGCCGCCCTCTCCAGCAAGCGGCTGTGCAGATAAAAGACATCGCCGGGGTATGCCTCCCGCCCCGGGGGGCGGCGAAGTAGCAGGGAAAGCTGGCGATAAGCCCAGGCGTGCTTGGAAAGGTCGTCGTAGACAACCAGAACATCCTTCCCCTGCTCCATGAACTCCTCACCCATGGCACAGCCGGCATAAGGGGCAAGATATTGCAGGGCAACTGAATCAGCGGCATTAGCCACCACTAATATGGTATGCTCCATCGCCCCGTGCGACTCCAGCGTAGCCACCACTCGCGCCACCTTGGACGCTTTCTGACCAATGGCGACATAGATGCAGATTAGGTCGCCGCCCTTCTGGTTGATGATGGTATCCAGGGTAATAACCGTCTTCCCTGTGGAGCGGTCGCCGATGATGAGCTCTCTCTGCCCCCGACCGATGGGGATTATGCTATCTATAGCCTTGATACCGGTCTGTACCGGGGTATCCACCGGGCTACGCAGGGTAACATTAGGCGCCACCCGCTCTATGGGTCGGGTCTTTTTCGTCTTTAGTGCGCCCTTGCCATCCAGGGGACTACCCAAGGGGTCAACCACCCGGCCAATAAGGGCGTCACCTACCAGCACCTCGGCAATACGACCGGTGCAGCGAACCTCATCCCCTTCTTTAAGTACGGTATAATCGCCGAGGATAACGGCGGCAACGCTGTCTTCTTCCAGATTCAGGGCAATCCCCATAATATCGTTAGGGAACTGGAGTAGCTCGTTATACTTGGCTGCCGCCAGACCATGAATGCGGGCAATACCATCGCCAATCTCAATCACGGTGCCAACATCCACCATAGTCAGCGTGGTACCAAACTGCTCAATCTGCTGTTTGATAACCGAAGCAATATCCTGCCCTCTGGTTGTCACTTGAGCCACCTCCTTAAGCTATTCATCTTACCTCCCCGCTAGCCAGCGCCTTCTTCAGCGCCATCAGCTTACTGCGGGTACTACCGTCCAGAAGCTTGCCCCCAACGCGGGCAACAACCCCACCGAGCACGCTGGGGTCTACCTTTGGCTTGACCACCACCTTCTTGCCCACCACTGCCCCGAGCCGCTCCTCTAATTTTCGCCTGTCCTTATCATCAAGGGGAATAGCGGTAGTAACCTCAGCCCGCTCTATACCACGGTAGCTATCCAAGAGACGCTGATACTCATCAGCGATATCAGCCACCATGCCCAATCTACCCTTGGTCACCAGTAAATAGACCAGATTTAGCGCCAGAGGGTTTACATCACCCAGCGCCTTAGATAATAGCTTAGCCTTATCCTCAAAACGAACCTTAGGGTTCTCCAGCAAGGCAATAAACTGGGCATCATCACCCACAGTGGCAATCTTCCTCAGGTCAGACTGCCACCTGTCCAACTCGTTTTTCTCCCGGGCAATACTAAACACCGCCTGGGAATAGCGCCGAGCGTAAGTCCTTTTTGCCATTCTCTCTAGCCCTTCTTCAGGGTTGTGCTCTCATCAAGCACCTTCTCAATAATCTCACGGTGGGCTTTCTTATCCAAAGTGCGGTCAATTACCTTCCCCGCCGCCTTTATGGTTATGTCGGCAAACTCCTGGCGCAGGTCGTCAATAGCCTCGTCCCGCTCCCGCTGAATCTCAGCCCGTGCCCGGGTGATAAGGGTTTCAGCCTCCTCCCTGGCTTGCTGCTGAGCCTCCTTTTTAACCTCTTCCCCGGTGCGCACGGCGCGGGCGATTGCCTCCTGACCTTCCTTGGCGGCAGAATCAATCCGCTTTTCAGCTTCCCCCTCAGCCCGCTCCGCCTGCTGCTTGATATACTCGGTCTGCTCCATGCTTTCCTTAATCTTTCTGGAGCGCTCATCAAGCATCCTCATAATCGGCTTATAAGCCACCAGATACAAAAGGCCAAAGAGGATAATAAAATTTATAATCTGTGCCAGTAAAACCGGCATATTTATGCCCAGACTTGCCAGACCTCCCATTTTTACCCCCTAGAATTATTAAGTATTTACTACCGAGCCTTCAGCCTAAAAGCACCGCCAGCAGAACCATACCAGCAATGAACGTTGCTCCTAGAACGGCGGCAGCAATAATAATACCTATAGACAAAGGTATACCATTATCTCCCATAATAACCTCCTTATTAACCCTACTATACAATCATAGCCAGGATAATGGCTACAATCAGGACGTAAATGCCGATGGCTTCAGCAAAAGCAGTAACCAGAATCATATTGGTCATTATCGGGCCGCTGGCCTCCGGGTTGCGAGCTAGTCCCTGCAGGGCGGAAAAGCCGATAAGCCCGATAGCCAGTGCTGGTCCCAACATCCCCAGCCCAACCGCCAGCCCTACCGCTAACATCTTCATTACTTCTGGGTCCATTTTTATCCCCCTTTCTTAACTATGTTGAGCTGCCTCAGCCCCATGAGGAGCAACGGCAACGGTAAGGAACACCAGGGTTAAGCCGCCAAAGATAAGCGCCTGAACAAAGCCAACCAATAGCTCAAGCCCGTAAAAGGGCAGGGCAAATATCCACGGGATAAGGAACATGGCAATCAGCAGCAGTATCTCGCCGGCGGTCATATTGCCAAAAAGACGGAAGGTAAAGCTGACGATACGCACCATCTCGCTCAGCGCCTCCAGAAAACCAACAAAGATATTAATCGCCCCCGTGATTAGCCCGCTCAACCCAGCCTTAACCTTACCCCTAAATATCTGACCCACACTCCTAAAGAAAGGCCCCACATTGATAAACTTTCCCAGATAACGGATGCCCCCGCCGTGCCTCAGACCGTAGAACTCAACAAAGATAAAGGACATCAGAGCCAGCGCCAGGGGCATATTGATATCGGTATTGGCACCCCGCAGCAAATGCACCTCACCCTCTGCGGTATGCACCACAATAGAACCGAAGCCGGGAATCAAGCTCAGCCAGGCATTAAAGGCAACAAAGAGAAAGATAGTAGTCACCACCGGGAAGAAGCGGCGCCCGTTCTCCTCGCCGGCAACACTCTGGCAAAAGTTATATAGCCAGCCGAGGAAAGCCTCAAACAGGCCTTGCAATCGGGCAGGGATGAGCTTCATGCGGCGGCTAATAGCATAGGAAAACCCGACGAGGAAGATAATGGTAACCCAGGCACCGATAACGCTATTAGTGACGGGAAGGCCAAAGACATGGAAGACCACCTCGGGGGGAAGCTTGGGGTCGGGTTGGGGGGGAGCCAGCCAGCTGGGTAGCTCCAGACCAAGCACGCTGCTGCCCAGGGGACCGGCGGCAAAACCGATGGCAAAGAGGACAAGAAAGACAAGCAGAACGCCGACTATTATGGGAAAGGAACAACCCAGACAGCCCTTCTTTTGTGGCTTTTCAGGCACTAGCTATTCTCCTTGTCTTGTTTACTCCGCATCAGAGGTAGAAGCATCTGATAAACGCCGTAGAAGGCAACAACTATGCCTAATAGTAAACCGACAATAACTAAAATGGGCTCGGTATTAAACTTGCTATCAGCCCAGAGACCGGCGAATACACCCAAAGCGATGGAACCACCGATGAAAAAGCCAACACCGGTTAGCCTTAACGCCGCAATAAACTTGCCCACGCCGTGAGCAGCATATCAAATCCAGCCCCTTTGGTCAAGCTCCCCATCAGCCCTTCTGGCTAATAAAGAGCCCTAGACCTTTTCATTCTAGGGCGCTTTATTATCAAGCTAAAGTACCGCTCAAGACTTACGCTTATCAAAGTCGTCCAGGTCAAGGGTGTTAATAAAGTCGTAGAAAGCGGACATCTTCTTCATCTCGTCTTCACTCACCGGCTCACCCGCCTCGGCTTCCTTCTGGGAGAGGGGCTTGCCCGTCTCCTTGTCCAGAAAGATGCCAGCTTTCTCCAATACCCCCTCCTCGGCATAGATAGGCACGCCCACCCTTACCGCCAGCGCCAAGGCATCGCTGGGACGAGAGTCAACCTCCATCTGCTTCCCATCTACATTAAGGATAATCTTGGCATAAAAGGTATCGTTCTTGAGGTCGTTGACGATAATAGAGTTGATGGTAGCCCCCAGGGAATCAATGACCGAGCGCAGCAGGTCGTGAGTTAGCGGTCTGGGCACATTAACATCCTGGAGTTTCACCGCTATGGCATCGGCTTCGGCGGGACCAATCCAGATAGGCAGATAGCGGTCTGCCTCCTTCTCCTTCAAAATCACCACCCGCTGATAGTTCATCAAGCTGACCCTGATACTATCAATAATCATCTCTATCATGTCATTCCTCCGTTAATGCCAGCAATCAGATTTTACCCCACATCACCCCCACTGTCAATAAAGAGATGCTATCTGCTCGCAGCCCAATTTTAAGGCCAAGGGAATTAACTACCCATAAAACTGGCGTTAACATTTCATTAAAGCCACCCCAGAGGCTTGTTACCCCCACCCCCATTTTCAAATTACCTCTTTCTTCCCACCCTAACCCACCCTCAAAGGCCTCGCTCTTCCCAAACGCCCCGCTTTCGGGGGTAAGGAGAAAAATCTAGTGGGCGGGAGGGTGGGAAAGAATGACTGGGGGGTAGGGGTGCTAGACAACATCGGTGTTTAGGTGGAAAAGCCCCGTTATGGTATAATAAACTGTTAAAAAAGGCTTGCCCCTTATCCCACGGGGAAATCACACGGAGGTACAGCTATGACTCAGGGTAAAAAGGCGATTGTCTGGTTTAATGAGGTCACCAAAGAGGATATAGCCATCGTCGGTGGCAAAGGGGCAAACCTCGGTGAGATGACCAACGCCAACATCCCCGTCCCCTCCGGCTTCATTATAACCGCAGACGCCTACTTTGACTTCGTTAAAAAGTCAAAGCTCACGGACAAAATTCGCCAGCTATTAAAACCATTAGACCCAGGCGATAGCAAACAGCTTCTAAAAACTGCTGCCCAGGTTAAAAAGTTAGTCCTGGACACCCCCATGCCCGCGGAACTAGCCCGGGAGATTGAGCAAGCCTACATTAAAATGGGCAAGGGTCCGGTGGCGGTACGCTCCTCAGCTACTGCCGAAGACCTGCCCGAAGCCTCCTTTGCCGGCCAGCAACGCACCCTCCTCAATATGGAGGGGGAAAAGAGGGTGGTGACTGCCGTACGGGAGTGCTGGGCATCCCTCTTTGAACCACGCGCCATCTTCTATCGGCAGCAGCACGGTTTTGACCACTTCAAGGTCGGCATCGCCGTCCCCGTCCAGAAAATGATCCAGTCCCAAGCCTCAGGGGTAATGTTTACCATAGAACCGGTAACCAGCGATAGCAGCAAGATTGTCATTGAGGCTGTCTATGGGCTTGGTGAGGCTATCGTCTCCGGAGAGGTAACCCCTGACCTATATGTCGTGGATAAAGACAGTTTAAAAATCATTAACACGAAAATAGTTAACCAGGAGTCGCAGCTGGTCAAAAATCCAACCGCCGGTGCCGAGGAGACTAATATGTGGGCACCACTCCCCGCCTCAACTCAATCCAAACAGAAGCTTACCGACAGTGAAATACTTAAACTAGCCTGGCTGGGGAAACAGATAGAAGACCACTACCGCTTCCCTCAAGATATTGAATGGGCAAAGGAAGATAGCGAAATCTATATCCTCCAGACCCGACCGGTAACCACCATCAAGGAGGGGGCTGGGGCTGAACTTGAAATCCCCATTCCGGCGCTACTCACCGGGGCACCTGCCAGCCCCGGTTTAGCCTCAGGACCGGTGAAAATAGTCCCTGAAGCATCGCAGATAGACAAGGTGAAAACAGGCGATATCCTGGTTGCCGAAATGACCACCCCCGACTTTGTGCCGGCCATGAAGCGGGCGGTAGCCATCGTCACCAACCGGGGTGGTAGGACCGCCCACGCCGCCATCGTCAGCCGCGAGCTGGGTATCCCCTGCGTCGTCGGCACCGAAGGGGCAACAACCACCCTGACTGACGGGCAGGTAATCACGGTAGATGGCTCACACGGCAAGGTCTATAGCGGTAAAGTCTCCCGAAGAATGAGAACAACCACCATGGCTGACATGTTCCGGGAGACAATCAAGACCAGGACCAGGTTGTACGTAAACCTGGCTCAACCTGAGCTGGCGGAAACCGTAGCCGCCCGCCATGTTGATGGCGTGGGCTTACTCCGAGCCGAGTTCATGATTGCCGAGATTGGTGAGCACCCCAGATATATGATAAGCCAGAAGCGGGGGCAGGAGTTTGTTAGCAAGCTGGCTAAAGGCATCGAGACCTTTGCCAAGGCTTTTAACCCCCGCCCCGTAGTCTACCGCACTACCGATTTCAAGACCAACGAATATAAAGAGCTCACCGGCGGGCAGGAATACGAGGAGCTTGAGGAGAACCCCATGCTCGGCTTCCGGGGGTGCTCCCGCTATATCCACGACCGCGAAGTGTTTAAACTGGAGATAGAAGCCATAAAGAGGGTGAGGCAGAAATATAAAAACCTATGGGTGATGCTCCCCTTCGTCAGGACGATTAGCGAGCTAACCCAGACTAAAGAAATCCTGGAGGCTGAGGGGCTGGTGCGCTCCCAAGACTTCAAACTGTGGATGATGGTTGAAGTGCCGTCCAATATCTTCCTCATAGACAAGTTCCTTGAAGTCGGCATTGACGGCATATCCATCGGCTCCAACGACCTTACCCAGCTCATCCTCGGCATTGACCGCGACAGCGAAAAGCTGGCCGAGACCTTTGACGAACGCAACGAAGCAGTACTCATCGCCCTGGAAAGGGCGGTTAAGGTATCAAAGAGTATGGGGGTCACCTCGTCCATCTGCGGCCAGGCACCCTCGGTATACCCTGAGCTCACCGAAAAGCTGGTAGAATGGGGCATTACCTCGGTCTCAGTAAGCCCGGATATGATTGGCACCACCAGAGAGATAATTGCTAAAGCAGAAGCAAGCTTAGAGCGCCGATGATTAGTCATCTTAATATCCGCCAGCTGACCGAACAGCGGGAGGAAAGCCTCTCACCCTACGCCGCCAAAAGCAAGTCTTCCCGGGGCAGGCTAAGATACGAAGCGCCCTGCTCAATACGCACCGACTTCCAGCGCGACCGCGACCGCATTATCCACTGTAAAGCCTTCCGCCGCCTCATGCACAAGACACAGGTCTTTATTGCCCCCCTGGGCGACCACTACCGGACCCGTCTCACCCACACCCTGGAGGTATCCCAGATAGCCCGCACTATAAGCCGCGCCCTGAACCTCAACGAGGACCTGGCCGAGGCAATCGCCCTGGGTCATGACCTGGGCCACACCCCGTTCGGTCATGTCGGCGAGGAGGTCCTCAATAAGCTCTATCCCGAAGGCTTCAGCCATAACGAGCAGAGCCTGCGTGTGGTTGACATACTGGAGAATAACGGTCAAGGGCTGAACCTGACCTGGGAGGTGAGGGACGGCATCCTGAATCACTCCAAGACCAAGGTAGATATCTGGGGGGAGGGCTGGGGAAAGGTGAATACCTTTGAGGGGGAGGTGGTCAAGATTTCAGACGCCATCGCCTACATCAACCACGACATTGACGATGCCATAAGAGCCGACATGATTACCGAAGGCGATTTGCCCATCTCCGCCATCATAAAGCTGGGCAATACCCACTCCCTCCGCATAAATACCATGGTCGGTGACATTATCGATAGCTCATGGGTGGTGAGGGGTGAAAGCAAGGAAAAGCCGGTTATAACCATGAGCCCCCCCATCCTTGAGGCGACCAACACCCTGCGCCGCTTCCTCTTCGAGCAGGTATATAATATACGTTCCGCCCAAGAAGAAGCGGAACGGGCACGGCGTGTGGTCCGCGCCTTATACAAATACTTCAACAAGCATATAGACAAGCTGCCGCCGGAGTACAGTTTTCACAGCGACGAGCCGGAGCGGATGGTAGTTGATTATATCGCCGGCATGACCGACCAGTATGCCCTGAGAATGGCTGAGGAGCTTTCTTTAACCAAGGGCAAGGGTAAATAAAGTATTAAGGGGGATAAAACCATTTTATATCTTTTCCCACCCGCCGCCCTTAAGGAAGGGGGCGAAATAAAGAGAGTCTAAGAGAGGCGGAGCCTCTTTTGGGCGGGATGGGTGGGAAGAAAGACGTAAGGCTAAATAGAGAGAAGTGCCATGAGGTGGAAATTTTGGAAACGAAAAGACAAACTTGCTTCAGGTCTTCCATTGCTCACTTAGAGTGCTGGCTAATGCCTCTACATATTCCCGGCTAACAAATAGCTGGTAGCTTATTATAACACGGCAAACCAAAGTGAGTTAACTGCTGATTAATCCCACACTTCGTCATGTTGTTACTTCAGTGGTGGAGTCATATACACCGTGCCGCACAAGGTAGTCATCTCCGATGGCAATCTAAGGCTACCGAAGGTCTTCATTTTGAACAATTTTACAAATATGCTAATCTTAATTAGTCTAAAAATACGACCAGGAAGGGGAAAGCGATGGGGAAAATGATAAGGTTCGTTAAAAATCAGCTTACTTTTCTATTGTTTGGTTTCGTTTTTTGGCTTCCAATTGCAGTGTTGATTTATATAATTGTTTTTCTGTCAAATAATTTAGAAGACACTGGAAGAAAATTTTTACTACTTTTTCTTCCAGAGCAGTTTTTTTATCCCGGTTTCGGCATCGTGCTTGGCATACTAATTGTGTATTTTTCGGGAATCGTATTGAAATTAACAAAAGTCGGGAGAGTCTTTTCTAAGATTCCAGTTTTAGGCCTCTTTTTTGGAGCCGGCGAAATAATGACTATTGATCGACTACTTCATCTGAAGCCCTGTCTCTTTTTATTCTCACCAACCTGTCTTTCTTATGGTTGGATACTCTCAGAGGAGAAGGTTAAATTAAGCAAAGAAAAAGCTATTTTCACTTTGGTAAATGTTTATTATCCAAACGTTCCAACTCTTGTTACCGGTCAGATTTTCCCGGTAAGAAAAGATACGGTCATCAAACTTGGTAATTCCTCGAAAGAAATAATTGATCTTTTGCTTTATGCCTTCCGAAGCCCAACGGATCTTAAATATCTTCCTTGGGAAGGTGAATCTCAGGAAGATTTTGAAAAAAGAGCTAAATCTTTCGGTCTAAACTTAAGCTCTGAATAAACATCATTCAGTATTTCAACTGGCGCCTCGCCTCATCATGAGACGTCAGCTTTGGCAAAACAAGGGGGCATAATTACAACTCCACATTTAGCCAATTTGTGCTGCGGTAAACAATGGACCATGTGGTCAGTGCTAGGCAAGCCAAGACCACTGGATTTAGCTATGGCAATCTTTCTTAAGAGCAGGTTTGTATGCCTTGACAAGAAGAGCCATTTTATTGTAAACTTTATTTACCTTAGTTTAAGTTACTAGGTGATGTTTAAGACACCCGCATATTATCCTGTAAATGTCATAGTTTTGTAACTTTTCCCCTAATCATTTTATGACTTTTCTGCTCCACGTTTCTTAAAATGTCAGTTAAAGGCTTTCGGCTACTTGATCCACCTCAACAGGGTGGGCGGAAACAGAGATATAAAAGGTACTAAAATGGCATCTATCTACTTCGTGGGAACACACAAGCCTATAATGTGCGGGATAGCTGACTACACGAACTTTGTTGCTCGTGAGATTCCGGCTGGAAGGTGGGGCGTGATATCTTTTGACCTCAAGAGGTATAGCGCGCCACTAACACTTGATGACGAGGCAGTGACAGGTCGGGTTTGGTACGGCATACCCGGTCGCCGTGAGTTCTCTGCCCCGGTGATTATGCAGGGGCTTAAAGAACTTGGCGCCAAAAATGAAGATGCCGTCTTGTGGTTTCAGCACGAGAATGGCATCTGGCCTGGTAGCATACAGTTCACTGCTATGCTCAAGAACCTGAATGTACCGAAGGTGGTGACTTTTCACACCCTTCATTTCCAAAGCTTCGAAACTCCGACCGGTCTACGCAGGAATCAATATGACCTATTGAAAGTCTTGCTGCCTTACGTCGAGGCTATCACCGTTTTCAGTCGCGGCGTTTACCATGCCGTCACTTCGGCATTCCCTGAACACCGCGACAAGGTCTATATCATGAAGCATGGCATAAATCCTTATCCAGAGATAAGTCGCCTCAGTCGTAAGGAGGCTAAAGAGAAACTCAACGACTTCCTGCTCTACGAATCAGGCCTTAATCGAAAAACAAAAGAAGCCCTGCATAAGCGGCGGATATTCCTTGACTCAGACACTGTGGTGGTAGGCCAGACCGGATTCCTGGAACCTATGAAGAACTCTGAGTTGCTTTATGCTGCCAGAGATGGTCTGCAGAAGGCTATCCCCCACCGGAGAATCGTAGCGGTACGCATTGGTGTCCCCAGAGACAAATTGCAGAGAATCTACGCTGAAAAGCTGCGGAGATGGCAGAATAGCAGGGATAAATTTCTTCTCGAGGTTCGGTTGCCTCATGGTATACTTCCTCTGGCGCAGCGGGCTTTTGATGTCAACTTCTACTGGCCTTACGATTGCACTCAAAGTGGTCTTCTATCACATGCCCTGGGTGCCGGTGCCATAGTAGCTTGCCGCGATTTGGAGGGTGTTGGTGAGGACATTAAAGAGGCAGGCGGGATTGTGGGCACAGACTTGAGGTATGTGCTGTCTAAGATAACAAACCTCATACTCAACCCGGCTCTTGGGGAAAGGATAGAGCAAAGAGCGCTAGGCTATGCCATAAAGTTCTCCTGGAAAAATCAAGCTCGGAGACATTATGAGCTGGCTGAGAGTATTTTATCCTCAACGCCTAGCCGCTCGTTGCCATATTCACCCCCACCGATTCAGGCTATTGACACCATGGCTGCTTCATCAACCGCGGAGCACATTTAATCAACCCGCTTAGGTGTATATCATTGACGCCACTTCTCTTCATGCTCATACTATAAATCCCTGTTCAAAGGCATAATACATGAACCCGTTCTATGGCGGTAACACTAAAGAATCGGCTAGGGAGTTCTCGCCAGGGTAACATGATGCTAAACTTGGGAGAAAGGATTGGCGGATTGCAAAAATTATTGCAGTTATGCGAAAATTCCTAGTGTCCTTTTTCCGGTGTCTATTTGAAGGAGGATAGCGTGAAGGGCATCAATCATACCTCTTCCGGCTCAAGTTCCAAAATCAGCACCCCCTGGGAAAAGGTAGAAGTAGCCTCTCTCCAGAAAAGCGAGGAATGCTTCAGAGAGGCTATAGAAGAGCCATTAAGTCAAGCGGAGAAAATAGGCGAGGCTGGGATGGTGGTGGGGATTCCCTTCTATGACGAAGCCGACACTATCGGGGCAGTGTTGAAAACGGTAAGGGAAGGGCTGGAGGAATTCTATCCCGACCAGAAATGCACCATCGTAGCCGTTGGCTCCCCGGCAGGGGGGAAAGCCCTCAAGGTAGTGAATGACCTACCTCAAAACAGCGAGATAAGCCAGATTGCTTTCTTGCTTAATGACGAAAGGATAAATGGGAAGGGCTGGGCTTTGCGGGCAATTATGGAAGTAGCCCGAATCCTCGGTGCTGACCTGGCCATCGTGGAAGCTGATTTGAGAAGCCGGGAGAGGAATGGAGAGACTGAAGGGCTCGCCCCAGATTGGATTAACCTTCTCCTTGAACCTATTAAGAGGGAGAAGGCGGATTTGGTTATCTCTCGATTTAACCGCCATTACTTTGAGTCCCCTATTTCCACTCATGTGCTTTATCCACTGCTCACAGCGGTCTATGGTTGTCCCATTCATGACCTGGTAGGGGGACAATGGGGGATTTCTCACCGCTTGCTTCGAACCTATCTGAAAACCCCGTGGAG
>Ga0315541_1000814_pt1 | contig 31859 bp, 24 predicted proteins | sample SalMarSW160190MG_FD_203095 | JGI IMG/M metagenome (GOLD analysis project Ga0315541, IMG submission 203095) | Salt marsh sediment microbial communities from the Plum Island Ecosystem LTER, Massachusetts, United States - Salt Marsh Sediment SW1601-190 ...
CAAGAGTTTTTTTACTTTCTGTTTGACGATTGAATCATCATTACATAAGTATATGCGTATATACTTATGTAGTTTTGTCTAGCATTGATTTTATATTTTTGAGCAATAGTTGACTTTCGCACTTTTTATAATGCGAAAATCCTGAAAAAACAGTGACTTACACGTTGCTTTGATTTTTATGCACTTTCGAGAAATTCTTCGAAAATGACAAAAAACAATAAATCAAGGTTTTTGACTCAATTACCCAGATTAACAACTTGCTAAAAGTGCGAAAGTTCTCCAATATAAATGTTACATAAAATATGGAGGTGAACAGTTATGGCTGACGCGGAAAAGCTGGCAAGGATATTTAAATTGTTTTCGGTTGAGGCACGGATACTCATTGTTCAGGCACTTAAGCGTCGAGCAATGTGTGTTACTGAGTTGACGTCGCAACTGGGTATATCACAAGAGGCAACTTCTCAGCATCTGCGATTGCTGAGAGATGCGGGAATTGTATGGTTTCAAAAGAGAGGTTTTCATGTTTACTATTCACTCGACAAACAAAATATGGCTTTCATTCACAAAGCAGTCAACGCGTTATATGAGCCAAGCAATAAATAAAGAAGATTTCACACTGCTACATAAGTATATGCGTATATACTTATAGAGCGATTCAAGCGTAGGGGATTTGAGATGATGGAATTGATAATGCGGGTGTCGAAGGTGACGAAGATACTTTGGCAAGAGAACTGAGAGGCAATCGGAGATTTTGTTTTGGAAGATTACGATGAGTTTTTTGTTTTTGCTAACGATTTTCTGCTCGGCTTCGATTTCGGCAACGATTTGATTTTGTTGATGGATAGTTATGCCACAGGTTACAGAGATTATGCGGATTTGGTCACAATAGTATATAAGTATATGCGTATATACTTATGGACTACTTTAAAAATCAAAAATTAAAGAGTTAATGATTCGGTATGGAGACTTTTAAGACTCAGAGGGCACAGATATTGTCGGCGAGTTTTGTTATGGCGTAAAACATCTCCTCTAATGGATGGCAAAGCTCATTTACGATAACGATATTGCCTTTAGTGATATTTTTACTTGTACACCGTAGGCGTATTCGCGTTCTGGGCTGGGCCAACCTGTGGATTCACCTGCTACTCTGCGTAGTAGCTACGCTACGTAGCACGAGCGACGTTATGAATTCTGCTCACAATCCTGTCAATCGCTACCCATTGTCATATTCAACTTTTCCCACACTTCATGGAATTTATCTGGATTGTATCGTCCGTACAAATCCGCTACTTCTCTTCCAACGCCGCGGATATCTACCGACAAATCGTTTACCCTATCTAGAAAATTCACTAATGGTTCCTGAATATCTACCCACGGCGTATGCATATTCTCATCCGCTGCCGCCTTTTTCAAACACCTTAGTGCCAACAATCCGTTTCCCTCTCCTAACTTGCATACTCCTCCAACAAAAATCTTTGCGTCCCTCATCTTCCCAATTTTCCCGCCGCTCAATTCCAAACTCTGCTCTAATAGCTCCAGCGTCTCTTTCGATGGCAATACGGAATCCTCCACCCAGCCTGTAAATTCTATCACTTCTTTTTCATTTTCTTTTAGATTATCCCCAATCGCTGCAAGTCTTTTTTTCCAATACTCTCTCATCCTCGCTGCTATTACTTCCTTCTCTTTCCCACCTTTTTTATTCACTGAATTAAACCCTGTCGTCAGAAATCTTGCCGCCTTGCCTCGTAACTCCGCAGATGCCTTCTCAAAAAATTGTTTCAATACCTTGTGTTCAAAATCAATCCATCCATTAAAAAAACCTATCATCAGGTGTTCAACTAATCCCTCATTCGGGTCTTTTCCAAATTTGTATCTGTTCTTTTTTTCAATTCCTTCTACTGCCCGGCTATATATTCCTTTTTCAATCAAAAGCTTGAAACACTGAGGCGAAGGTCTGCCCCATGATACATATGTACCCCAAACTGCATCCCACATCTCTTTATCAAATACCTGTTCAAAATTCGATTCTAACCATTCTTTGTCGAGCCAGTATATTCTGGCAAAATCACTGCCAAAGGTGCAATTTACTTCCGATCGTTTCACATCTTTGGCTAAGAACGTGTAAACCTGTCTCATTTCTATTTTAAGGAGATTCTCAAAAAGAGTCGGAAAGTCGTTCTTGCATACTTCCCCGAGCAACACAATTTGCCCAAAAGCACCGCCTTGGACAGATCTCAACCGCCGTTGAAATGGATCCTCTTCCGACTCTAACTTCTCATCATAATTATAGACGATCAGTTCTTTCAAAATTAGCCAGATTTTCCTGATAATCGTCTCGTTAAATGTTATCCTGTTACTTTCCTCACCGAACCCATCGTGTAATACCCAAAGAATGGCTAAAAAGCAATCTTTCCAGCCTTTTTCTTTAATCTTTGTTTCTACAATTCCATGGGCCAAATCTATCAACCGTTCCCAACCTTCTTTTTTGAAACTACCCTCCCGAACTGCTTCGCTAACACTATAGAAAATCTTTCCCAAAAATTCTGGATCTAAACGTTCTAATTTCTTCAAATCGACATTCAGATATTCCATAGGCCGTTTCTTTACGTCGACCTTGAAACTCGCTGCAAGTGCATCTTTAGCCGTCCCCCATCCGCTAACCTTTTCCGTCCCTTCGTAATTCTTCGGATCTAAGAGATAATTCACCACACTGTGTACACTGTCCTTCGCCATCGTCTCAGAAGAATATAGACTTCCTTCTTCCGGTGAAACACGACGTGTCTTACTAACAACCATTGGTCGAGGTGCTAGAGCAGAATCATTGAGTCCCGATTTTGCCTTGTATTCCTCGTAAAGATCTTTGAACCTTTTTCTTTCCCGAACCAAATAAAGCTCTTCTGCTTTTCTCTGATTCTCCCATTTTTCAAAATCTGGCAATTTTTCATTTTTCTGCTGGCACCATTCCTCTACTTCCTTTTTCCGCTCTTCTGTTATCTTTGGCTTCTCAACCCATGTGATAAATGTCTGTCTTACTTCTTCTCCGACTTCGTCAAATTTGTCATTCAGGAGTCTTCTGTGTTCATGCCAGTACAACCTGTTCTCGATAAACTTCTGATTCCCGATAAGTTTGTTTATCCTATCCCTTTCGGTCCCTGGTGGCATAAACCGCAATAGATACATTTCTACCCTGTGGAAAATACCTTTATTTCTTTTCTCTAAATCATTCAATAACTCATTAATCCTCTTTGGCTCTTTCTCGATAACTGCTCGTCCTGCTTCACAAATCGCCTTCGTTATGATTGCGTCTAAATCATATTCCAGCCGCTGAATGTTCTCTAAATCGTCTATACTAACTCCTAAATACTCACTCAGGTCGTAACCCTTCTCTTTTTTACAAACCTCCAGATATTCGTTATATATCTCCATTAGGACACATGTTGCCTCAAACGGCCGCTTCTCCCATACTTTGCAATAATAATCAAACATCAATTTTTTGTATTCATGCGCAGCAAACTTGCTCCTTATAGTTTCAAATACTCCAGCCTCTTTTTCCCCCGGCCGCCATATACCAAGCAGCAATCTTGCTATCTCAAATGCCTCCTTTGGATGTTTCTCAACAAAATTCAACATTAATTTAGCTGCGCGTTCTCCAACAAGGAAAAAAACTTTGTATCCTCTATCACCAATGTATTCCAATACTACTGGTACTTCTCCTACAACAATTTCCTCTGGCATCTTTAGTATCGCTTCAAGAAGTAATCCTCGTATTGCGTAATCCTTAGCTTTGATTTTCTTTATTATTCCTTTCACCAACTCCGGCTTTCTCTCCGCACAATCGATTAAGTATCTTGCCTTGATATTTTCAACTATCCCTGCATCTTCTTTTCCTACTGCATCAAAATCTCTAATTCCATCGAGCAACTCTAACCATCCTACGCTCAATGCCCCTTGCTTATTCTTGTCATAGAAGTAACGTTCTAACTCTGGATCACCTCGTATTACATCCAGAATTTTGCTTAAATCCTCTCCCGTAGGATTTTCCAGCTTTTTATACTTATCCAAAACACTCGTTTTTTCGTAGAATTCTTTCATTATTATCTCTTAAAATTGAACAAAATCTTTGACACTCCGCCTTTTATTGTAGATCCCTTTAAAGTATGTCTCAATTTCTACATAACGTTCATACGGATACCTTATTACTTCGATGTTTATTTCTTTTAATCTCTTTTCAATTTCTGATCTTTCCTTGACTTTTATTAAATCTCGCCAGTCTTCTTTTCCTTCTTTAATTATGTTAACATTATCAAGTAACCGTCTCTCGCGTTCCTTACCCCCCTTTATGGGATCTTCCATCAAGGCATAGTGATTTATTTCTTCTGGGCTAATATTTTCTTTTTCATCTCGGTTCAATGCCTTTTCCCCAATCTCTCTGAAACCACGTTCAAAAGTTTTTAGAACAAACCTATCCCCAAAACTAAAGCCAACAAACACAATCGCTTCCCGGCGGCAGAAAATTTCTCTCAGAACACTTTCCAGTTCCGTTTCTTTCCCACCATTCAAAGCCTGGTAATATCTCGTATAATCACACGTTTTCAAAATTATTTTTTTCTCGTCATAACGTCCATGCAGATAAGTGATGTAATATGGTCTCATGACATTTTCAGCATTTAGTTTGCTTAGAGTTTGATACTCAACTTTTTTATTTGATTTTTGTTTTTGAAGTTCATCCATTAGTGCCTTCTCAAAAACACCATCAAGGTTAGTAGTGACTATTGAACTTGACGCTTGAATTATCTCTTTATGACCACTATGCCATGAGCACTTTGAAGGTTGCATGTTTTCTCTAATAACCTCATAGTATTCACTAAGCCGCCCCTCTTTTTCTAAGGAATTGTAAATCATCTGAGCGATCTCGGGGTAATGCATAGTATCAACATCGGCAATTTTTACACCAGCAACGCGTGCTCTCTCATTCAATGCCTCCAAGAGGTCTTTCCATTTGCATATTCCCGTTAACGTTGATATTCCAGCCCCTGCAAAGACAATGAAATCCCGCTTTGCCAAATCATCAATAAAGTTATCAATGCCTTCGCCCATTGGTCCATTTCATCAAACAATCTCTAAATTTTTCCCAGCCAAAGCAACTGTAAATCCGCTGTAAGCGAGAATAAATCCTCATTTACAATTCGTTAAATTTATCTCGTGTTAAAACGCCATCGCTCTTCGATAGCACACTTTTGCCTTTTAACTTTTTACTTTTGAATTGACTTTTTATTTTACCCCCAAAATCTAACGAATAAAAGCCGAAAACACCCTTATCTAAAATTTTGTTGCCTTGCGGATGCTGTTGCGGTAAAAGAATGAACACGAAACAAGTATTTGGATTCCGCATCGAATCCTGCCCTGAGCTCATCCGAATGGGTGCGGAATGACAAAATTGTTTGGAGACAAAGGAAATGTCGGAGAAAAGGCTGGCGGTGGTTACGGGTGCTGCCAGAGGGATAGGCCGGGCGATTGTTCTTGAACTACTCAAGCAAGGACGTATCGTTGCAGGATTGGACCTGAACGCTGAGCAACTTCACGAGCTTGAGAGTGTCGTCAAAGCGGCTGGTGCGGAGGTTGTGAGTAAGTGCGTTGACATCACGAACTCAGCCAATTTCACGGAAGTACTGGAGACACTGGCATCAGAGTATGGGGGCATAGGCGTTCTGGTGAATAATGCGGGCATTGCACGTGACAGACTGATTTTGCAGATGAGCGATGAAGACTTCGACAAGGTCATGGAGGTTAACCTTCGAGCGGCTTTCGTTGCTATGCGGGTTGCTGCAAGGTCGATGGTTCGTAATAAATTCGGGCGAATTGTCAGCCTTAGCTCGGTGGCTGGCGTTATGGGCAACGCAGGGCAAAGTAACTATGCCGCAAGTAAGGCGGGCCTTATCGGTCTAACCAAAACCGTCGCGAGAGAGCTCGCAAGAAAAAATATAACTGCAAATTGCATAGCACCAGGCTTTATTGACACGGAGATGACGAAAAAACTGCCGGATGCTGTCAAAGAGGCTGCGAAAGAGCTGATTCCGCTGCGGAAATTCGGAAATGTTGACGATGTCGCTAAGGCTGTAGCATTCTTGGCCAGTGACGATGCAGGCTACATTACCGGCCAGGTGCTCTGTGTGGATGGCGGCATGGCAATGTGAAAAAATTTAAAAAAGGTTTGTACGAGAGCAATTTTACAGGTAATATAGCCCGCCGAAATAAGAAAGTGATATAGACCAACATTTAGGCATCAGTTTAGGTTGGATGTGGCCTTGTAAAATCTATACCTAATTTAGTTAGGGAGGATCGACAAGTGAGCGTAGATGAGGTAGATGTTCAGGCGATAAAAAACAGAGTTGTAGAAATCATCAGTGAGCAAATGGGCGTAGATAAGTCCGACATAACACGCGAAACCTCATTTATCAACGATTTGAACGCTGACTCACTGGATACGGTCGAGCTTGTCATGGAATTTGAGGACGAGTTCGGCATGAGCATTCCGGATGAGGAGGCCGAAAAGATCCAGACGGTCGGTGCTGCAATTGATTACATCGTCAACATTGCGCAGTCCAAAAGCAAAGAGTAGCGAATCATCCTGGCATGAATAGACGGCGAGTTGTTATTACGGGCCTGGGGTGTGTGACAGCCTTGGCTGAGACCGTTGAGGAGCTTTTTGGTGCGCTATGTGATGGTCGAAACGGTGTGTCGAACATAGAATCGTTCGATGCCAGTGCATTTACGGTACACTTTGGGGGCGAGATAAAACATTTCGATCCGGCTAAATACATTGATTCGCGCGAAAGCAAGCGGATGGATCGCTTTACGCAGTTCGCAGTCGCCGGCGCAATACAGGCGGTGGGTGATAGTGGGCTTGATTTTTCCAAAGAAGATCCTTTCAGAGTCGGCGTTATCGTCGCAACCGGGATAGGTGGCATTAAGGAAATCGAGGAGCAGCACATAAAGCTTTGGGAGAAAGGCCCAAAGAAGATTTCGCCGTTTTGTGTGCCTAGGCTTATGGCCAATGCTGCCAGTGGCACAATTGCGATCTACTACGGCCTACGAGGGCCAAACTTTTGTGTTACAAGTGCTTGTGCGTCGGCCAACCATGCTATCGGAGAGGCTTTCAGCAATATTGTCGCCAATCGAAGTGACATTGTGATAACCGGCGGTTCGGAATCTGCTCTTACGCCGATGGGCTTGGGGGCTTTCTGCGCTGCGAGGTCGCTGAGCACTCGAAATGACAATCCTACGGCTGCGTCACGGCCATTTGACAAAGACAGGGACGGATTTGTTCTTTCAGAAGGGGCGGGAATTCTGGTTTTGGAAGAGTATGAGCACGCCAAGAAACGTCGTGCCCATATATATGCGGAACTTTTAGGCTACAGCGCAACCGATGACGGATACCATATCACAGCACCGTTACCAAACGGTGATGGAGCCGCGATGGCGATGAAGCTGGCGCTGGCTGATGCAGATTTACAACCTGAGAAAGTTGATTACATCAACGCACACGGGACAAGTACTGAGCTAAACGATATTGCTGAAAGTGCCGCTATTAAATCCGTCTTTGGCGAGCATGCATATAAGCTGCTGGTTAGCTCTACTAAAAGCAGCTTAGGACATCTACTCGGAGCCAGCGGAGCTGTGGAACTTATCGTATGCGCGAAGGTAATTAACGAATCAGTTATCCCCCCTACTATCAACCTCGAAAATCAAGATGAACGCTGTGACCTGAAGATAGACTACGTGCCGCTTAAAGCTCGGCGGGCTAAGGTCAATGTAGCCTTGAGCAACTCTTTTGGTTTCGGGGGACACAACGCCTGCCTGGTTGTAGGCAAGCTATAGTTCCTATCTTGTATCACTCTTATCAACATTTCTTAATAGGCTCGTTAGTCATTTGTCAGAATCGCATGACCTACATTTGACTTGCTGAATTGGGCTTTAGGGAATAAGCTGAATACATGGCTTTTGAAATGAATACAGGTTGGGCCATTTTGCTTTTAGCTGTGGGGCTTTTGCTGCTGTACAAGGGCGCGGATTTTCTGGTCTCGGGGGCAGTGGGTTTAGCTAAACGGCTCGGTATCAGTCAGATTGTCATCGGCCTGACAATTGTAGCGATGGGGACTTCTGCACCCGAGTTGGCAGCCAGTATCGCAGCGGCGCTAGCAGACAAAGGAGACATCGCTGTAGGCAACGTCTACGGCTCGAACGTTGCGAATCTAACTCTGGTGGGTGGCTTAGTAGCTCTCATTTTGCCTCTGAAGGTCAGAAAGCAGACGCTGCGACGAGAAATCCCCGCAATGTTGGCAGTGGCACTTTTACTATGGCCTTTTTTACAAAGCTCAACCCTGTCACGAGCGGAAGGGATTGTTCTTTTAGCGGTTTTCACAGCGTTACTGCTTTTTACGGCATATTCCGCGAAGAGAAGTTCCAACAAGGCTGGGGGGGAGGACAAGACTTTAAGCAATGTGGGGGCAAGTCAGATACGTGATGTAAAAAAGCGTGTCATTTTTATTGTCGTAGGCCTAGCTGGACTGGCGCTGGGGGCGAGAATGGCAGTTTATGGAGCAGTGTTTGTCGGTGAACGAATCGGTTTAAGCAACGCAGTAATCGGACTCACGATTATCGCTGTGGGGACATCTCTTCCCGAGCTGGCAACCTGCGTTGTAGCTGCATTCAAAGGACACCATGATATCTCTATCGGTAACCTGGTAGGCTCGAATATCTTCAATACGCTGCTTGTGACCGGTACAGCAGCAACGGTACGGCCTTTTACGTTAACGGGCAGGCTAATAGGCAGCGATTACTGGATTATGGTCTTTGTGAGCACCGGCTTTACATTTTTGGTTATAGTGGGTCGGCGCACTGTTGGCCGCATGGCTGGAACTTTGCTGTTGGGTGGATATGTAGCGTATGTAATATATCTGTTCGCCTGTACATCAGGAACATAAGGCGGATTACCAGAGGCTGCCTATTATTCATCTTCCACGATATGGCACTTTTAGCTCTGGTAATTGTTCCTGCCTAAACCATAGCCAGTCCTGAGCAATTAAAGACAAATCTCCAATTGAGATCGTATTATCCTTATCAAGGTCACACTTCTCATCGTAGAGTATGCTGCCTGCCACACTGCGATAGCGCTCAGCAAATTCCGAATAATCACTAAAATTAACTGCATCATCACAGTTAATATCCGTTTCATGTCTTTGTGGCATAGATACCCCAAGCGGAATCCAGTTAATATATTCCTCGATGTTTGTATAGCCATCCCCATTACGGTCGCTATTCCCGTCGTTCGGATCACAGGGATCAAGACAATGTGCCAGCTCCCACTCATCTGGCATACCGTCATGGTCGGTATCAGGCAGCGGCGCCGTGGACTCCAGTTCAGGCCAGCCACCGACTTCAGCCTCATCGTCGATAATACTGCCCGTTCCATCGATCACATCATTGATAACACGAATATCCACTGCGTCACGTTCAGGAAGTGTCGCGCCCGCATCAGCTAAAACTAACTCATAAGCCGTTATTGCATCATCCGTTATTATCTGCGCGACTGGAATCGGGCTCAACTGCTTGTATGAATCCTTCTGGGCTTCAGTAAAGCCGGAAAACTTAACCAGGCACCAAGGATCTTGCGGACAACAATCGTTCATCCAATTATCGCTGAAGTACGCCTTGCTGTAAGTGCACTTTTCTTGGAAAGCGTAGTCGCTTGATGAATTAGGGCCTTCTTTATAACAGTTACCCACAAAGTTCATTTTTGTTATGCTGTCTGAATCGGCATTATATCCGGCATAAGAACCACCCCAGTTGTAGATCACGTTATTACGGAAATCAAAAATCAAACCTTCGTGATCGTTCCTGCGATCGTTATAATTACCCGGCCGGGGACTTCGCCCTCTATGATGTGCATAAAGATTATGATGGAAGGTGTATCCATTGCCCCAGCCTCCACGTATCAGGGAACCATAACCATGGCAGCCCTCGGTATGAGCCGAACAGTTCAGACTTTCGGTAATCATGCACCACTGGACTGTAACATTGCCCAGGATATTTGGTTCAGCAGCAACGGAAAGCGTTTCATCTACTGCCCAGCTCGCCGAACAATGATCGATGATGATATTCCGGCCCCGTGCGACCCACAAAGCATCCAATTCTACCCCCTCATTGTCACCGGGTCGAAACCGTATATAGCGGATAATCACATGGTCAGTTGAAACTTGAAGCTGATAATTCTTAAGACAGATTCCATCCCCCGGAGCGGTCTGACCTGCAATCGTAATGTATGGATTTCCAATTTTCAATCGGGACTTGAGTTCAATATTGCCCGAAACACAAAAGACGACAATTCTAGCTCCGTTGGCTTCTACTGCTGCACGTAAGCTGCCGGGACCACTGTCATTTAGATTGGTAACTTCGATGACCCGCCCACCACGACCACCGATACTCGCAGCGCCAAAGCCTTCGGCACCGGGAAAGGCTGGCAGAGCTAACGGCTCAGCCCAAGCATTATTAAATCCAAATAACACGAACAAAAATATAATACTATTACTAATATTTTTCATAATCAGCTAATCTCTATTGTAAAAACTAATCCTGCTTAAACCATACCCAGTCAACTAAATATTGTGGCGGTCTTTCAATTTGTCATGTCGAGCGCACCGTAAGGCGTCCCTTAGGGAAAGCGAAGCGCAGTCGAGACATCAGGCATCGCAAACGCCGCACTTTTCGATATCGACCAGACTCCTCGACTACGCTCGGGGTGACAGAAAGGGTCTGTTCCGCCACAAAATATGGTCACACACAGTTATTAGCGATCGAAAAAATCTCCAACATATATCGCGTCGTTCTTATTAAGATCGCACATCTCATCGTAGAGGATGGTGCCGACAACACTACAATAGTCCTGTGCAAATTCCGAGCAATCACCAAGACAAACTATATTATCGCAATTAAGAGCCGCTTCATTTCTTTGAGGCGTAGGTTTTCCAAGCGGTATCCAGTTGATATATTCTTCAATGTTTGTATAGCCATCACTATTACGGTCACCGTTAGCGTCGTTTGGATCGTTAGGGTCAAGACAATGCGCCAGTTCCCATTCATCGGGCATACCATCATCATCACTATCCATAGCTAAAGTGCTCGATTTTAGCGCAGGTAACCAACAAAATTCATTATCGCCATCGCTACCTCCGACGCTTTTTCTCGTTGGACCACCGCTGGGACAGAGATCGTCCTGAGAGTCAATTATCCCATTACCTCCTCCATTGAACGATTTACCGTAGGTCGCAGTGCGGGTCTGAACCTCATTTATTATCCTGTGGTCAATCACATCCCACTTGGGATAAGAGGCACCAACACTTGCTATAATATCAATATAAGCCTGCTCAGCGCTGGTAGTATTGAGCGGAGCCGCATCAAAGGGGCTGGTAACCCGCAAGGTAGCCTCATTAGCATCGCCGTCAGAATCATACTGAATGCCGCCAGCCCAGTTGTCAGCGGTAATAACACGATAACCATCGACGTAATTCCCTACAGCATAAACCTTAGTACCGTTGTCAGAACCTTGATAGATACGACACCTCGTACTGCCGCTCTTAGTTGCCGGACCATACTTATAATAATTATTGATGATGTTTATATTAGAATTCTCGCCGCCATAAGCACTGTTAAAACCCCAGTTGTAGATCACGTTATTACGGTAATCAATATTGTTACTATCCCGGGCAAAACGCGGGTTGCGGCTTGAGTGGTGTGCAAAAAGGTTATGATGGAACGAAGCTCTTTTCCCTCCCCAGATACCACCGTATCCATGAGGACCTTTATAATGACAAGAATTATAAAGGCTCTCGGTGATCATACACCACTGGATAGTAAAATCGTGGCCGTGATAGAACGAAAGCGTCTCGTCAATACCCCAGCTAACTGTGCAATGGTCGATAATCACATTGTACATGCCGTCGGCATCACACAAGGCATCAAGTACCTTCTGTTTAAGATCTGTAGCTCGGAATCTCAAATAGCGAATAATAATGTCATGAGTTTCAACACTCACATCATCGCCAACGATAGCAATGCCATCTCCAGGTGCGGTTTGGCCGGCAATGGTCACATAAGGCCTGTTAATTGTCAGCCTGGATTGAAGCATAATATTGCCGCTTACTTTAAAGATAATTATTCTTGGCCCGGTAGTTTCAACAGCCTGTCGTAAGCTACCTGGACCATCATCATTTAGGTTGGTGACTTTGATGACCTGCCCACCGCGACCGCCAACACTCACAGCACCATAACCTTCGGCGCCGGGAAAGGCCGGCTGTGCCCAAACACTATCTATGACAAACAACACAAGAAGAATAATAGCTAAGGTATTAACAACCTTCATAATCATTTGGCCAGGCGTGATTATTCAAAAATCACATAGACCTTTTAATGCTCTGTTGAAAAGAGTTCGGAATATCATTTCCACCGACAGGCGTCTTCCGTAAGGAGTCCATAGGACTGTGGAGAGTGAGCCGAAGGCGAGTCGAGAAACCCCTCGGCTTTGCTCGGGACAGGTCTGTTTTTGAATAGATTTCTCCACTTCGCCCCTTAGGGGCTTCCATTCTCCGCAGCAGCGCTGCTGCGAAGGATGAATCGGTCGAAATGACATTGAGGCTTTTCAACAGAGCAACCTTTTAACCTAACAGACCCTCCGCCTACAGGCCAGCAGGAAAACCGAATCGGACAACAACACAGATTAAATATGTAGCTGGATTAATATCGTGGTTATATGTGTGATAAGCGTTGCCAATGCGTATAACGCGGTAATTTATCACTATATCTCGTTAGATCATCAAGGCTCAATCAGCTTGAACACCGTATAATAATATGTCTTGTAGTGTACCGTACCATGCTCATACTGATCCCATATTTCATGATCGAAGACATACGCATCGTTGCAGAGAACCACATGATTATCTTTGAACAAAGCGTTGATAGCATAATTGTTTTGCCTTTGATGACTTATTTGATCTTTCCGTCTAATAATATCTGTCATATATGGAATATATGGGTCCAGTAGATCTACTCTCTTGGCGGTCTCAACAGGTGCGCCTGTAGCAGTCTCCATTTCGGACTTAGGATCCGTCGGGTAATAAGTGTATCCCATGCGGACCCACTGATTATGGCCTCCCGAATCCACAGCATTGAATATCTGGGGCAGCGTGCCCCATGGCGGAGGGTTATTATAAGATTCAAACTTGTATAGGTCTTCCATATTAGAGGGGCAATAAAATATCTGTGGATCTGATATATATTTCCCTTCGTACAGTAAGGCTACTTTTTGGGCAATAGGCTTACCCGCTGCGTCTACCCATTCAGGTTTATCCATACGATATATCGCATACGGATGCATTTCATCACCGTATTCTGGCATCTTCTGTTCATAGTCTGCCGCGTAAGCCGCGATTGCTATGCCAACCTGTCTAAGTTGACTAGCGCACACCGATCGCTTGGCTGTCTCCCTCGCCCTTTGCAGTGCAGGCATAAGAATTGCCATCAAAAGGGCAAGGACCGCGATAACCACCAGCAATTCAATCAACGTAAATCCTGCTTTTTTGGTTTTCATAGCACTGCCCCCTTCTTCTCAAAATCACATATTGAGCAATACCTTACTCGCTCAAACGAGCCGAACTAGCACTCTGTGAAAACATAAAAGTCCAGCTAATTGAGCAACTTCCATCGATATTCACCCCTAAACTTTTTCGTTTGAAACTGTTAGTACTTTCCTTTCAAATGACCACTCATCTACATATACGTATTATATCGTCATAGAGTGCTTTTTCAAGCCATAATTACGCAAAACTATATAATCGATTCGACAGTTTAGTTTTGGTTTATTGTGATATATCCTTTCAGTTAATTCAGAGCTGCGGCAATATCCCTTCACGGTCACGGCCAAAGTTGTTCCTGAAGCCATGTTTCTGCAAAAGCGGCGTAGTCCCTGAAATTAACTGACCTGGAACCTTGCGCCTCAGCCTTATAAAGTTCAGCCTCTGCCACCAATGGGCGATTAAATACATGCGTGCTGGAGTTCTTCGCGGTAAAGCCGGAGACCTCATCGAATTTGTAGTAGAGCATCATATCACCGGTAGGTTCTACTCCACCTTGCACTTCAGCCAGGTACAGAATTTCATCATGTGACAAAGCATAGTCATAGACACGGAACTCATCATAGACCGCATCCGCGAAACCACTACTTCCATCACTAAAGCTGCCTAAATTTACACCTTTGGCGCCACCGGAATGCCTCGGCCGACCGGGCAGTTTCCCTACTAAAGCACCATTGCCATAAAACTCACCTGTGCATTTATTACCGGCGGTATCACGTATCACAAATGCCAAATGGTACCAGAAGTTTGCTCCTGTTAGAAATTCTGGGAAGTAGTCTTCCACGAAGCGTCCCCTTACTGCGTTTGTACCCCTTGTCCGGATATATATGCGGTAAGGAGTATCACCGGCATTTTGGAAACTAAAGATATGTGGGTAAGGATCAGGAAACTCTCTTATCTTCACCCATAAAGAGATCGTTTTGTTGTGAAAATCGCTGAAGTCGCGATCATCAAGATCAACCCAGTCGTCAACTCCATCAAGCTGCAAACACCGTCCACGACCTGCATTATCTACCCACTGTGAATTATCATCCGGAAAATTCATCAAAACACCGTCGCTGCCAACGTCACTATAATCGCTATCGAGCCAGTCATCTGACATTATTTCGAGGTCATCATAATCGACATCGCAGTCGTTGTCTAAATCACCGGCAAGTTGTACACGCGAAGGAACACATCTGGTAGAATACAACCGTATATCATCAAAGCATACAGCGCCTGAACCACCCGGCGTTGTACCGGCCTCGTCGCCGAACCCAATAGCGAGGCTTGTGACATTTGTCATGTCCACACCGAATGCCGCTAAGTCAATATTCCATTCATGCCACTGTTGGTCCGTTATGTCATACAAATCGCCATCGTAATTTACCTTCACTCCGTTGAGCTTTACATACATCTGCTCGGTAGCATTAGCATCGTTATCCGCATCACCATAGAACCAGATCACTAACGAGTTGACGTCGAATACCGTCCAATCTTGACCGACTGCTAAATAAGAGGTATCGACACTAATTTCTGAGTAATATTCAGTGCTGCTACCATAAAGATTCGTGCCGTCATTATCATAGGAAAATTTCAGTGATTGTTCTCCTTCATGAACTATGCCGTTATTTGGATCTACAATTGAGCCAGACCCATTACCTGGAACGTATGTAGGTCGTGTCCAGCCTTCACCATCTCTCCATGTAAACCAGATCCTGCTGCCGGCCGGAGGAGGTGGACCGGGGGTATCGGCATCTCCGTACGATTCCATATCGTCAACTACAATATGGTCAGCCACTGTAAACTCCCAGACGGTACCTTTCCATGGGCTGCCGGCTGGTGCCCAGGCATTATCATTTACTTCATCTATCCGCCAGTAGTAGGTCGTGCTTACACTAAGGAGACCAGGTTCAAAACTGTTAGGGTCCTGGTTGCCTTTGAACTCTGGCCAAACACCTGGAGTGTTGTTGGCATCATTAACATCATCCCAATCGGTGCCGAAGTACACATCGTGCGAAGCCGGATATTCACCCGGCTTCCAGCCTAGATTAGGACCAGTATGCGTCCATTCTACGGTTGACCAATTACGCGGGTTGGGGTCCCAGGCTAATTCCGGTGCAGCTCTACTACCTATTACTGTGGTACTATCTTGCACAGCATCATACTCAGCCATTACTCTACCGAGCCTAGCATACGCTATAATACGGCCAGACCCAATAAGCTCATTTATTGGCTCCGTAGCATCGCCTGGTAATATTAATGTACCTTCTGTAATATCTATAAAAGAATTATCATTAGATATAACAGGCTCAACGTTGCCGTTATTAATAGTTCCGCCGTACAGATATATAATACCACTACCTCCCCCCTGCCCTAATTTGATGTTATCAGTAATGGTAAGCTCACCTCCGGTCATTGTGATAATACCCGTACCATATTTGCCAATCTCGAAGTCGTCTGACTCACCCCCCGTTAGATTTAGAGTCCCACCATTTATAATCAGTTCACCATAAGCACCTGTATTTTTTCCTACTTCGATCTTATTAGCTGCAGTCATCACACCGCCGTTCAATGTGAAAGTACCAGAAGTGTTTTTATTATACCCGACCCACAGTCTTCCATTACCCGTGTCTACAGTGCCGCCGTTTATAACGAAAACGCCGCTGCTGTTCTCATGATTTGCCACAACAAGATTGCCGCTCATCGTAAGCGTGCCTCCCGTCATGTTCAAGTAGCAAGGCCCCGTATCGTAGCCAACATCTAGAAACATGCACTCGGCAGCCACAGAAGAATCGATCAAGCAATTTGCATCTGGAATGTCAATTTGCGCCCCCCCATCAATGGTAGGCACAACATCTGGATCCCAGTTCTCCGCTATACTCCAGAGATTGCTATCGCCGCCACCATCCCAAAGTACATCGTCCGCGAAGGCGTTACAGGCCAGCATGAATAATAAAACGAAAGAGACGGGATAGATCAGATTCTTAAACATGATGTTCTTGCTATTTCTCATGACAGGTCCTCCTTAAGGAAAAGATGCTTACCCCCCGTGAATTGATACAAAGCGCGCTCATTTTTACTTAGATTCTCTTCACGTTTATTCTAAATGTACTATGCAAAGTACTAAATTTATCCTTCGAACGTGATTATCTTCATGCAATAAATCTTTCTCCATCCTTCCTGCCTGATGTAAACAGGAACTTTAATTTTCGTTCTTGTAACGATATACGAAACAGATATCTTGGAGCTATTAAATAAAAATTCATGCGCAAACCTCCTTCACTTTGCGCATTCAATACACGCAAGTCGTATTTCACTCCTTCTTAATCCTTGCTAAGAAGGAGTGAAACACCCCTCTGTTAGTTAACACCTCAGGACCATAAACTCCCACGCTGGATGGTCCTGAGACTCTTATTTCTTACGTCTAATAGCTATCAAGCTACCAAGGCCAAGCAATACCACCGTAGCTGGTTCTGGTACCCATTCCAGAGCAACACCATTTGCGTAGGTCAAGGTATACAGATAATCAGTTTCACCATAGCTCAGAACCACTGAAGCACCTTCTGGGGCAGCGACACCATTGACCATATCAAAGACACCCTCAACAGCAGCAACATCAATAAGGAGAATATCTTGTTCTGCCGGCGGCGCGTCGATTAAGCTAAGAACCAGAGCTGCCGTAGAATTATCGCCTTCTGGATCAAGATAAGCTGTGCCAGCCAGGCCAATCGGACTTACACCATCGGCACCAATCTGGAATTCGAGAATACCAGAAGCAGCATTACCTGCTTTACCTCCGACATACAGATCATTCATGGCAATTGTAGGACCGGTGCCAACCACGGTTAATGTTCCTTCACCACCTCGGTATCCTAACGTCAACTCCCCATCGCCATCGAGGTATGTAATGGTTCCGCCACTAATAGTGTAGGTAGAGCCCTCTGAGCCTCCGCTATCTCCAATCTGAAGCTTACTTGTATCCTTACCTTCCGCAAGCTGTACAAGTCCTCCTGTCTGCTGGACAGTGCCGATATTACTGGCGCCAACACGCATCCAACCAGAACCAAGCAGCTCCGCTCCATCTTCAATTATTAGCGTTGCTCCCTCATAAACTCTCATCCTCTGTCCCACACCCCAGTCTCCGGTACTGGTATTCAGGGTACAAATTGTTTCATCTCCCCTGACTTTAACCTCTTCTTCTCCGGTCGGAACATATCCCTGGCTCCATAAATCAACCTCTGACCAACTTCCTACTCCACTGAAATCATTGGATGCCAAGGCGCCTCCATAAAAAATACATACCAACATCAAAACAACACCCAACCTTCTCATCATCTCCTCCTTTCCTTTTCAAGGAACCGTAATTTTATGCGCACACTATTACGTTTAACTGGGCAACACACCCAGCGCAAAATACATCCTCCTATTTTTACACATTATTTATATTAACAAAAACGGGCAGGGTATGTAAAGCTTTTTTAGCCGAAAAAACAGGATTTCTGGCCAAATTCTAAAAAGATGATTATATCCCTCCCAACCGCTTTTTGTATCACAAGACTATTTAAGAAAAGGACTTACGATTATAATCGTTGTTTAGCCCTGCCATCACCATGGCAGGGTTCGTCTTTATATTTAGCCCCCTGATTTATCAGGGGGTTTTTGTTTAGCCTCTACCACAGAGACGATTTTCATAAAACAGGTATTAAGAAGAAAACGAACCCCAGCTACGCAGTTCAGAGATAACCACAACAGATAAAATAAAGCCAACAACAATTAATACAATAGCTATTATGGCAGTGATTACCCAAATTACGATAATGCCAATCTTGGACGCTGTCTCTTTAGTCTCGCGAAGTTCTCGAATGTCTTCACGCAAGCGTGCCAGAACAACATAGCACCAATAGGCGCCGAAGACGAGTATAAAAACAACAACAGCTCTACCGAACCAGAAAATAAATATATCTCCTCATCTCTTTAACTATGATAATCGTACATACAATAGATATCGTCTATCTGGTCTAATTTTATGTTTGCATTATGTTAATTTCAACCCCATGGTATGTCGTTTTGTTTAGCCCCACCATCACAATGGTGGGGTTCTCCCCCAAATTTTAACGAGCGTTTTTCTCATTGTTTTTATCGTGGTAGGTTAGCTTCCTGATTTATCAGGGGGTTTTTATTTAGCCCCGACACTTGTTGTCGGGGGTCATATTTTTGTTTATTGATTTCTGCATAAATAATGATAAGACACAAGAAGCATAGAGCAATAATGTCATTCCCGCTAAGGCGGGAATCCAGTCATTTTAATGACGTTTTCTGGACTCCTGCTTGCGCAGGAGTGACAAATCGAAATAATTTCTATTAACATTAGTTTTACTGGTATCAATAGCCCTGCCATTTACTCGCCTTTGCGTAGCCGCTTCGGCGGAGCGAGGTGGCAGGGTTTGTCTTTATATTTAATCGTCGTCTTTTACGCGGCGTTTTGTTTTGAACATTCGGTAATTTGAATTTGGATATTGTTTCGGATTTCGATATTCGTATTCAGAATTTGATATTACTATCCGCTACCCCCTAAACGCTGTACGCTTCATCCATCCACTCATCAACTCATCCACGCATTTGTCATGCCGAGCTTGCCGAGGCATCTGCCTACAGAATATTTTGTGTCTTTCATATTTATTGTTGTCCCCCACATTTCTGCTTTGCCCTCGAACCGCCTCCCGCATCTGCTCATCTGCTCATCTACTCATTTGTCATGGTGAGCGCAGCCGAACCATCTGGCCATGACTGATATTTCCCCCCCAATACTTATCGCAAGATACGAACTATGAACACCGAACTACAAACTAATCAACGATATACGCAACCGGAATGTCATTCCGAGCGAAACCGAGGAATCTACCCTAAATAATCAATTGCCAATAGCAAATAGTCAATCGTAAATTACAATGTTCTGCCACCGCCCAGGCATACCAAACACATGAAGCACAGTAATTTAACACAATTGGTGTAATTTCCAACTTGCTTATTCTTTTTTTTCGCCTTAACCATCAATCGAAAGAAAAAGTACATACGTAAAGCGCGTACGCGCTTTACGTATGCCAATTGTGAATACGATGAAAAATAGCTAACACAAGATCAGTTACAATACTACTGCCCCCTGACACCTGGTCCCTTATTTTTTGTGGCTTGCTTTCAGATCCTGTCCTGAGCGTACCCGTGGTGAGCCTGCCGAATCCAGTCGAAAAATTCCTACCGCAATAATCAATAATCAATCGTAATTATCCTCTATGTCAATTTATATCATTAGTTATGACATTCCATTTTATTTTCTATGTCATTACGCATCATTCCTTATGTCATTCCGTGCTTGACACGGAATCTAAAACACTTGCCTCTCTAATCTACCGGGTGATTTTTGTTTTAAACATTTAGTAATTTGAATTCAGATATTCGTGCTTAGGATTTAATAGTACTATCTGCTACCCGCTATTCGCTTCATCCATTCACTCATCTACTCATTCACGCTTCACGCAATACGCTTCACTCATTTGTCATGGTGAGCTCAGCCGAACCATCTGGCAACGACTGATATTCCCCCCAATACTTTTCGCAATATACGAACTATGAACACCGAACTACAAACAATGAACTTTATAATAATCAGCCATGTAGGGTGCGATATCTCGCACCACTGAAGACTTGTTAGCCACCGGCACGACTTGTTCTCCTGACGCGCCGTAGAACCTTTTCGTTGATCTGGAGCTTTCTTTTTCGCTGTTTATCCGTGAGCACGCGTTTTCGCATTATGTCGATGTAAAATCCGTTCTCCCAGTTATTTATCCAGCCATGCTCGTAGGCAAGTCGAATGGTTTCAGCATTCAGAGACTTCCCTGTGTCCTTGCGGACGCGTTTCACAGCCTGAAAAATTTTGTTGGATGGTAGACCTAAGAATTTCTTCACACAACAGTTGCCAACGACGACTGTTTTGCCGTTTTTCTTGTTCTTCAGGGTGCAGAGTTCTCGAATGGGATAGTGCCCACAGAGGCATTTTTCGTAATCCTCGGCTTCCTCGATCTCAACGAGCTTCCATTCTCTCTTTGCCATCTCCCAGGTTGGATTGACCGACCGCTTTATGATTTCAAAGGTAAGCTGGTATTCTGACATTTTCTTAGATGCCCAACATAATAATATACAACATTTATTCTCCAATCCGTATGGCGGATTTATCCGCCTGAGGTGGATTTATGCTGCCATTATTCTTCAACACTTTCTATGAGGTATGTAATAATTGTGGATGATATACCAAGTATAAGCTGTACCTCTTTTCTCTCAATATCTCGATCTTCACGAACATGTCGGGCAAATTCTGAAGCATATCCCCACATTTTTGACAAACCCTCATCAAGAGGTTTTGGAACTATGTCTGGATAAATTTTCAATATTTCACCTAACGTTTTTTTACGATCACCCGTAATTTCTCTTGCGATGCTCTCCAACGCTCCTATTGAATGTTGTATTGTACCTCTCAAATCTGGTTCTGGCCTTTTCGATAAATCCATAATTGCTTCTTTTAGTTCTTTTCGTGCTATCGCAAAACGACTTTCTTCTAATTTTTCTTGGGCAACGTTAAGATTTTCTTCAAAGGCTTCATCTCCTCTTGTCTGGACTACCCCATCTTTCAATTGCCATCCAATGCCTAATCGTCGAAAACCAGAATTCATCAAAGATTCAAATTCCTCAGATTGTCCTCGTGTTTCAAAAACGTTTGCAAGACTTTCAATAATATCATAGACTTGATACCATTCCATTTCGTGCAAATGGTCGTTAACTTCATTGTTAATATTTGGGTATTCAGACCAATTATTAGGGTCTTCACGTACCATCAAAGTTCTGCAAATAACTGATCTTAGAAAACGAGGCCCATTTCCCATATCTTCGTATACAACTTTTTTGATATATTCGCGCAATTGCTCAGGGGCATCTTCGTAAACGAAATGATTTGCCGGTATATTGCTATATCCATATCTTTCAGAAAAAGATTCTGACATCAAAAATCTCCATTAAATGTTTTATGCATTAAAACAGATGACATAAACTCATTCTCCATTTGTCCAAACTTACAGATTGCATTTATTAAGCAAATCCCGTTCTATATCATTGAACGTGATGCTCAGTGGACGCGCCGCCCCCTCGCAGTCCACCGTATCTACTTGTTCACCGATTCCGAATATTCGTACAATAGACTCGCTATGTTTTTCTCCATAGCTAACAATGGTTCTGACAGTTGGTAAAAGAAATCCACAAGTTTCTTTGCTGCACCCAAGACTACGTTACCAAGGATGAAGCTTGCTATACCTGCAGGTAGATTGACAAAACCAATAGCCCCAATGCATAGATTTGCAATAACCAATCCTACACTAAAGCGTTTTTGACGCTTACGTTCTGCAGCGTTTTTCTTAAGGATTATCTCGGAATACTTAGAGCAAGCTTGTTTGATTGTTCTAATTAGTAGACGTCGGAATAGTATACATTCCTTTCTTTTATATAGATCAATAATTCTTGTAATTGGTACTCTTTCTATGTCACGCAATTTAAAACCGGCCCTCTGAAACAAAGTATCTAAAAATACAAACGCCTCCCTCGGAACGGCTGTTGCATTCAAGTTCCTCAGCCTATTATGGGGATCATAAAGAAATGACATGTTGACCGATGCACCCGCAGCAAAGTATGCAGATGACCTTGCGATTTTCACTTCGTTTCGAACCGAATCTGACGGCATATTATCTATGATCTCATCTAATTGCTCTCTATAAAGAACATGAATGCCACTTACAGGAAGATTAGATATTATTTTCTCAGCCTCCGGATTCATATCGAGACGATCTAGTAACCTCAGGAACTCTAAACGAAATGCAACGCTTTGGGATGACGTGTCGCGATGGAATAGAACATGATAGTTTTGAGCATGTTCAAGCAACTCATCTTCGTGCTGCTGGTTAATTTTGTTGCCAAGCTCTTCTAACTTTGTAAAGAAGAACTCTTGAATAGAATTCTGTCCAACACGTAGTGATCCTATGCAAATACCATTCTGATAAAGAGACTCTAATTCGTGGGATGCATAAAGGGCCAATCTATTTTCGAGGATATGTGACGAAGGAACTACAATATAATCGAACAACATCGGCAATATCCGAAAGTCTGTCTGCCAACGAGAATCTGGATATGCAGGATCAAAACACGGATAGTACACCGTATTACTAGATAGTAGCTGTACTTTATTGATAAGCATTTAACTACTCTTATCCAACTTAATAATATACAACATTCATCTGCCGCTTTTTGGGCGGTCTTTTCGTTTCTAAAATGACGTAAACCATCCTTTTGGTTTGACCGATTACAGAATTGTATTTACTTTAATTAAATGCTGACAAAGCCAACCTAAACAAAACGCAATACGCAATACGATATACGCAATACAATATACTATCGACTCCCAAATTTAATACGGCTGAAAAACATCACTCGCTGCTTATCTCACTCTATGATTGTATCACCAAAAGTCGACATATAAAAGCCAAAAACTTTTCCACATGAAAACGAAAAACAAAAACTGATGATTTTGTTAAAAAATTTATCTGTTACAGCCTCCAATTCTCAAACATTACAACAATCACAAAACAGTAGATTCTCATACAAAAAGACTATTCCAATTCTTATACAAACCAACATCAAACTGTTACATATTCTAATTATTATTAAATACAACAACAAATATGCAACGTCCTATAATGTTGTTGCTTGCCTATTTTACCACCATTTCATCAGCAAACCTTATGCCACGCCAACTAACAAATTTTAAAAGTCAAGTCCTACGTTTTATCAGTTGCTCAGAACTGCGCATTTTTGTGTATTTCTGCTTAAAAAGCGTGTTTTTTGCGAATTTCTGCTAATTTTTACCAACTTTTGCACCTGACCACTTGTGCACTTAAGCTCTTATATCTTATGCACTTATGTAAATTTTACCAAAAAGTCCAACAAAACTAACTGTCCAAAAGAATGGTATGCAGAAGTGCATTTGTCGAGATACGGTTCACGCTTCACGAGATACGAAAAACGATAAGAAATATCCGGATTACGAGGTGTCATAGACGAGATCCGCAACACGAGCGAAGAAGGATGGAGACGAAGGGAATCGAACCCTCATTTCCGCGATGCGACCGCGGCGTGCTCCCGTTACACTACGTCCCCAAAGCTACCTACATTATGTATTCTATTGTACAAGTTAATAATGTCAAAATCTATTTAAATTCTGTCTGCAAAATAACTTATAGAAGGCTAAAACTGCCAATTCTCAAAGCAGACAATCTCTTCGATATGTTTTCGCTTCGGCCCACCTTTGCTATCCGCCGGATAACCAACCGCCATTAGTTCGATGATATCAATGTCTTCCGGAACACCTATAACATTTCTGACCTTGTCCGGATAGAATGAGCCGATCCAGCAGGTAGCCAATCCTAACTCTGTTGCCTGCAAGGAGATATGTTCAAGAGCGATTGCCACGTCTATAGGCCCAAGTGCCTGCCCGCATCGCATTTTCTCCTTGTTTATGCTGCAAGCGACTATGATCGCACCAGCGTTCTCGATGAACATCTGGTTATTCGCAGCTTCAGCAAGTCTATGTTTGGTCTGCCTATCCGTTACTACAACAAATCGCCAATCCTGCAGGTTCTTCGCCGATGGTGCCAATCGAGCTGCTTCTAAAACGCAGTCGAGTTTTTCATTTTCTATGGGCTTATCTTGGTAAGCTCTGCACGAATATCTTTTACGAATCGCTTCAATAACTTCCATGCTAAAACCTCACATGTAATACACAACTCTGGTACTAATTTCCTTTGAAAATCATAAACAATATAAGAATTCGAAACTATTGACGCAAGTCTTGAAAAGCTGTAAATTTATAATTCAATTATGACTCGGGCGATTAGCTCAGTTGGCTAGAGCGTCTGCTTTACACGCAGAAGGTCACAGGTTCAAGTCCTGTATCGCCCACTATTGCTTTTTTATTCAGCACCTGTTTTCTTGAGTAAGTTTCTTTAAGACATCCCCCTTGCGTTCCAAGTAATGTCGTTGTTAATGTAAAGTCAGTCGTTTATATCGAATAGGATTGTGGACTTGGATTTATAGGAAGACTGGATTATGAGCAGGATACTAGCGGTAGTTGGTAGTCCGCGAAGGAATGGAAACACACATATACTTGTATCGAAGATAGCAGATGGAGCAAAAACAAAAGATTCAAAAGTAGATGAAATATTTCTTGCTGATCTAAATATAAAAGAATGCGACGGCTGTCACAGATGCTGGCAAGGGAAAGAGTGCAGTAGGAAAGACGATATGGGCGAGATATATCCGAAGATCATCGAAAGTGATGCGATAATATTTGGAACGCCGATATACTGGTATGGGCCAACGGGCTTGATGAAACTTTTTGTCGACCGGCTGGTTTACTTTAACTGTCCGGAGCATAGAGCAAAAATACGAGGCAAACGAGCGGTATTGGCGGTTCCGTTCGAAGAAGAAGAGCTTGAGACGGCAAGATTAGTCGTTGAGTTTTTTGAGAAGAGTCTCGCGTATTTGGAAATGAAATTAGCGGGCAAGATTATTGTTGGTGGTGTGAGTGAAAAAGGAGATATTCTAAAAAAACAAGATATTCTTAACGAGGCTTATCAACTTGGGCAAAAGTTGGTACAAGATTAAAAACGAGGTTGATTGTGAGAACTTTGTGCTGATTAAAAGTTAAGGAGAGCTGTTATGCCGGCGAATATAGCACATATGTTAATTGCGCATAAGGCGCTTAAACTATTAAAAACGAAATCTGGGCAGGAATTAGCTGAATTTGCGGAGATGCTGGACGATACAGCAAGGAAAAAGAACTACCAAGCATATATGAACCTGGGCAGCATTGGGCCTGACCTGTATTACTACTTAAGCGTAGCTAAGTCGGTCAAAGATATGATGACGGAAGGTTTTGTACAGGCTAAAGGAGTGACGCCTTGGTCGTATCATCTACACTCATGTAAGCCAAATGTGTTCCCGTTGAAGCTAAGTCAAATCTTGTTCAAGGATGTGGTTAGAGAGAACGGCAATACGAAACTCGATAACGATGATGTTCGGAAATTAGCCTATATAGCTGGACACCTTAGTCATATTGCGGCGGATCAGATTATCCATCCGGTGGTCAACAAGATAGCTGGCCCTTACTATCGCAGTGGTGACAATCGCAAGACGCATCGGCAGAGCGAGGTGTTTCAGGATTATTTTCTTTATGAAGAGGTCTACCGCGCGGAGAGAGAAAAACGCAAAGGAAGAGAAAAAACGAAATATGATTTCTTCAAACAGAAATTCAACAGGTGGGCAGACTGCGTTCGGGGAATAACAACAAGAAATACCGAGGATTGGTTTAGGTACTTTCTGCAGCGGGGCTTTGCTGAAACTTACTCTACATTCATGTCGGAAGAGGTGATAGAGGATTCTGTTGACAATTTGCTATTGACGCTGAAGGTGTGCCAGAAGATCGGGCCATATAAGGATGCAGCGGAAGAGTATGAAAAACAAGGCACGAAATCGCCAATGTACCGGGAGTATATAAAAGATGCAGAATATGTGAGGTTCTATGAAGAGGCTATCAGGCTTTCTGCTATATATATCACGGCTCTATATGAAGTTTATGATAGACTGAATCAAGGAAAAGATTTCAGCGGGCGACATGAGAGGCGTTTCTTGAGTATTGTCAATGACGCAGACCTTTCCTGCCCGCTTGAGCAGAATATCTTTGATAAAGCTTACAAGGCATTATTGAGAAAGAAGACTGTAAAAAGTATTTGCAAGGGCCTTTTTGATTGATCGCGGTACATACGATTTGTCCAGTACTGCATCAAGCGCAACATGTCAAAGATTATCAAGCCAGAGCTTCTCTGGCATTTTACCTTCCTCATGGTCGGGGCTATGTTTAAGGAAACGTATAATGATATCAAATGGTATTTGAGGTTTACTGTGCACGCTGGTTTGTAATATAATCCTGCGGAGAATTCAGGGTATAGCTTCAATGACAGTTCAAAGAAAAATTGCATTGGCAGTGTCGGCGATAACTGGTGTGTTTGTTGCTGCGCTAGTTGTATGGATTAGTCAAACGGACATGGACGGAATCCAGAAGCACACGGAAAAGACAGAGCAGCGATATACTATAGTCGAGGATGGCACGAATTGGCCGATGTTTCGGGGGAGCCAGGAGCTTACGGGGGTGGCATTTAGCAATTTGCCAGACTCGATGATTCTGGCGTGGAAGTTCGAGACGACAGGAGATATTAAGTCGTCGCCTTCAATATATGACGGTACTGTTTTTGTTGGATCAAATGATGCAAATCTGTATGCAATAGAGCTTAAGTCGGGGACAAGAAAGTGGTCGTTCAGGACCAACGATAACATAGAAGCTGGGCCATGCGTGATTGATGGAGTGGTGGTTATCGGGTCGGTGGATACGAATGTTTATGCACTGGATGCAGAAACAGGCTCATTGAAGTGGAAGTATAAGACAGATGGGCATATTATGGCTGGGGCGAACTGGACACGGATGACGGATGGGCAAAGTGAAGCAGTACTCGTTGGCAGCTACGATAGCAAATTGTATTGTCTGAATCTATCGAGCGGCCAATGTTTCTGGACGTATGAGACAGGAAATTATATCAATGGTTCCTGCGCTGTTAGCGAGAATAAAGCGATCTTTGGTGGCTGTGATGGCATGATTCATATAGTGTCATTGAATGATGGTAGCGAGGCAGCAGTGATTGATGCGGGCTCATATATAGCGGCGTCGGCTGGGATTTTTGGGACACAGGCTTATGTCGGTAGTTACGAGGGTGTGTTTATTTGCGTTGATATAACGACGAAGGAGATTCTATGGAAGTATGAAGATGGCGATGCACCATTTTTCTCGTCCCCTGCTGTGGATAAGGATTTTGTTGTATTTGGCTCACGTGATAAGAAGCTACGCTGCTTGCGACGTGACAGCGGCGAAGAGGTCTGGATATTTAAGACAGGTGGAGATGTTGATAGTTCGCCAGTGATATGTGGTGACAAGGTTATCTTTGGCTCGGAAGATGGACGCCTGTATTTTGTAAGACTTAGCGACGGCAGTGAAGTGTGGTCTTTCGAGATTGGTGCACCGGTCATGTCCTCCCCTGCTGTCGCTAATGGGATGGTTGTGGTGGGCAGCGATGATGGTTATGTTTACGCCTTTGGCGGCAGTAGCTAATATACTCAAACTGACCGATTTTTTGTGTCATTCCCGCGCAGGCGGGAAACCATTAAAGTTTTCAGCAAATTGGATTCCCGTTTTCACGGGAATGACAAAGTGCGATATGTTGTTGTCAAATAGGTATTTACGTTGGTTTTCAATTAAAATTAGGTCAGTCTGAGTAATATATATGTCGGTACAGAGATATGAAGATTGTACAGATAACGCCAGGTTCGGGTGACAACTTCTATTGCGAGAATTGTCTGCGAGATGCGGCATTGGTTAAGGCGATGCGGAAGCTCGGTGAAGACGTGGTGATGATCCCGATGTATCTGCCAATCCAATCGGACAAGGACGAAAAACTCAGCAGCAGTCCTATCTTCTTCGGTGGCATCAACGTTTACCTGCAACAGAAGACAAGGCTGTTTCGCATGACGCCGCGATGGATAGATAAGCTTTTTGATAATGCCAAGCTCTTAAAGTGGGTTGGACGAAAGTCGGATATGACTACTGCGAGGGAATTGGGTGAGACGACGTTATCGATGCTTATGGGCGAACATGGCAAGCAAACAAAGGAGCTTGAAAGACTTGTAGGATGGTTGACAGAGCAGGAGAATAAACCTGATATTGTGTGCCTTTCGAATGTTCTACTCGTCGGACTTGTCAAACGTCTAAAGGAAGCGTTATCTGTGCCAATTGTATGTTTGCTGCAGGGTGAAGACGATTTCTTTGACAATCTGACAGAGCCTTATGCGAAACAGGCTTGGGAGATAGCTTCTGAGAGAGCAAAAGATGTTGATGCCTTTATATCTGTGAGTGATTATTATGCATCTGTTATGAGGGAAAGGCTTAAGCTAAGTGAGCAAAGGGTGCACACAATTCATATTGGGATTTCGATCGAGGACTATGAACCGATTGATAGCCTGCCAGCCAAGCCCGTTATCGGTTATCTTTCTAAGACGTGCTACGACAAGGGCCTGGATGTGCTTGTGGATGCCTTTATCAGGCTGAAGAAAAAAGAAAAATTGAGCGATGCAAAACTTAGCATAGCAGGCAGTAAGCCGGGTAGTGATAAGGCATTCATACATGAGCTTGAACTAAAGCTTGAATTGAATGGCCTAAAAGAGGACGTTCGTTTCTGGCCAGACTTTGATTTTGATTCCAGGCGATCTTTCTTTTCTGAGATTTCTGTGCTCGCGGTGCCTGAGCGAAAGCCAGTCGCCTACGCTCTATATATTCTTGAGGCACTTTTAGCAGGTGTGCCAGTGATTGAGCCGGCAATAGGAGCATTTCCAGAACTGCTGGATATGACAGGCGGTGGTATTCTGTACGAGCCAAATGATGTGGATGGCCTGGTAGATGCTCTGGAAAAACTACTGGTGGATGTGGATTATGCCCGTAAGCTGGCAAAGCAAGGCAGGCAAGCGGTTCTAAAACACTTTAATATCGAACAAAACGCTCGTAAAACAATTAGTTTGTATGAGGGGCTTGTCAAGCAATAGATGAGAGATTGAGATGCTTGAACTTTTTGATGTCACGAAAAGTTATCCTTCTGTTGGACAGACAGAAGAAGTGCTTGTTTTGAAGGGGATCGCACTTAAGGTTGAAAGTGGACAATCACTGGCGATTGTTGGGCCTTCGGGCAGCGGCAAGAGTACGCTGCTTAATGTCATGGGGGGATTGGATTATCCTACGTCGGGCAGGGTTTTATTAGATGGGCAGGATTTGTCCGGACTGACAGAGCAAGAGCTTGCAAGGATTCGGAACGACGAGATAGGATTCGTATTCCAACTTCACCATCTTCTGCCACAATGTACGGTTCTTGAAAACGTACTGCTGCCCACCCTTGCGGGAGGGAGGCGGGATGCTGAGAATTGTGAGAAGAGAGCTTTTTCCATGCTTGAGCGTGTGGGACTGAAGGGATTGCTGCGGCATCGGCCTGGTGAGCTTTCCGGCGGTCAGAGGCAGCGCGTGGCTGTGGTCAGGGCACTTATCAATAATCCTGGTTTGTTACTTGCCGACGAACCGACAGGCTCTCTGGATAGTGAAACAGCAGATGAAATAGTCGAACTGCTCGTGGAGATTAACCGTATTGAAGGGGTGAGCCTGATTGTCGTTACGCATTCGATGAGAGTAGCAAGAAGAATGGAACGGATACTGGAATTACGTGACGGCAAGCTGAGTGATGGAGAAAAGCCATAGTGAGTCCTTGGCGAATTGTCAGAAAAAGTCTCATCTACTACTGGGGGACAAGTTTAGGTATCCTTCTGTCGGTTGCTGTGGGAACAGCTATTCTTACTGGTGCGCTGGCAGTTGGTGACTCCGTGGAACACAGCCTGGGTCTTATTGTTGACTATCGGTTAGGCAGAGTTGAATTTGCTATGGCCGGGCACGATAAGCTTGTGACGGAACACTTCGCTCAAAAGTTATCAGCAGAGCTAGGAAAGCCTACAACGGCAGTGCTACAACTTCGGGGGATGGTTTCAAACAGCGAAGGCACAAAGCGGGCAAATCGTGTTGAGGTCCTGGGTGTTGATGAGAAGTTTTTTGCCTTAGGGCTGCATGGCAAAGAGCCGGCCAATACGCGGCGTGACGGCATTATCGTTAACGAAGCATTAGCTAATAAACTGGCTATTAGAACAGGTGACGAGGTTATACTGCGGATGAGCAAACCGGCAGTCATGTCACGGGAGGCACCTCTGGCGTTGGACAGCGATCTTACAACCGCATGGCGGGTGAAGGTTAAGTCGGTGATAGGTGATTTAGAATTTGGGCGTTTCAGCTTGGTGGCCAATCAGCTTCCGCCTTTGAATGTTTTTTTGCCTCTTGAGGTGCTACAAGAGAAAACAGGGCAGACAGGTTACGCGAACACCGTTTTGGTTGGTCGAAGCACAGGCGACAGGTTAGAGAACGGTAAAGTGAACAAGGTTGCGAATGACATTCTTACAGTTAGTGACATAGGACTTGAACTGAGGGAATTAGAGCCACAAAATGTGATTGAGCTTCGAAGTAGAGAAGTGTTCATCAACGACACTGTAGTAGAGGCGGCGGTGAAAGCAGGCAATGAGCCTATAGGCATTTTGGCATATTTTGTTAATGAGGTTCGGCTGGGCGAGAAAGTAACGCCTTATTCTATGATTGCAGCTATGGGATGCTCGGAGGATGGCAGAAGTGTCATACCAGCAGATATGCAAGACGATGAGATCATAATCAGCCAGTGGCTGGCAGATGACCTCGGCGCCAAGGTAGGTGATGAGATCGAGCTGAGCTATTTTGTGCTCGGACCAATGAGAAGGCTTGACACTGGCGAGAGTTCCTTTCATGTGCGTGCGATTTTGCCAATGGATAGTTTGGCAATAGACGCAGATTTAATGCCTGACTTTCCGGGGATAGCTGAGGCAGATAACTGTAGGGATTGGGAGCCAGGGGTTCCAATTGAGCTCGATAAGATACGTGATAAAGATGAGCAATACTGGAACAGGTATCGGGGCGCACCTAAAGCGTTTGTGACGCTAAAGGCAGGTCAAAGTATTTGGGGTAACCGATTTGGTAATCTGACGGCTATTCGCTGGCCTGCCGAGAATCAGTCAAAAGAAGAAATAGCAAGTGCATTGCTGGCGGAGATAGATGCTGCAAGGGCGGGAGTTTACTTTGATGATGTGCGGTCGCACGGTGTGAAGGCGGGCAAAGAAGGGACAGACTTTGGAATGCTTTTTCTGGGCCTAAGTATGTTTCTGATAATAGCAGCACTTGTGTTGATGGCTCTGGTTTTTGTTTTCGGCGTTGAGAAACGAAGCGAACAGTCGGGGACATTACTTGCGATAGGCTACACACCGGCATCGATACAAAGGCTGCTTTTGGCTGAAGGAGGGATACTTGCTGTTGTCGGAGCGATAGTT
>Ga0315541_1000816_pt1 | contig 31728 bp, 44 predicted proteins | sample SalMarSW160190MG_FD_203095 | JGI IMG/M metagenome (GOLD analysis project Ga0315541, IMG submission 203095) | Salt marsh sediment microbial communities from the Plum Island Ecosystem LTER, Massachusetts, United States - Salt Marsh Sediment SW1601-190 ...
GTGAACGAGGCGAGCCCGACGCCATGCCTCTCCGCGGCTATGCCGTCTATCGCGTACAGGTTGTTCTTGTAGTACCAGTGCTTGTAGGCCGCCCTCAGCAGGCTGATGCCCCTGAAGTTGCTGCCCTCCCTTTCATGCGTGAACACGAGCAGCTTGTCGGCAGGTATCGACACTTGCTCGAACTTGCTGCCGATTATGGCCTGCTGGACGACGTGGTCCAGCTCGCCCTCGTCGGTTACGTGCCACTCGGCTATCGACTGCGGCAGCCTGGGCGCCATCTTGCGCCATGCATACCGCCCGTCCCTCAGCTCCCACACCTTCTCGAAAGGCATATGACCGAAGTCAAGCATTATCAACGCCTGCCTGAGGAAGTCGTCCCATGTTATGGTCATGTTCTCGAACAGGTCGTCCTTGACCATCTGCGCTATCTCCACGTCAAGCTGCTCGTCGCTGGCAGGCGCCACGTCCCAGCGCGCCACCATCAATGGAAGCTTGCACGCCAGCAACCCGGCCTTGACCTGGCCGTCGCTCCGGCGCATCTTGTCGTACGTCTTGATTGCCTTCTCGCCCTGCAGGTCGGAGTTGTACTCCTCCTCGTAGAGAAGACCTGCGAACACCGACGTGCCGGTCGCGCCCAACTCCGCTCTTACCTGCGGCTTCTCTGCGCCCAGCATAGACTGAAGCCTTGACCTTATGCTCATATCAGAACTCCTTCCCCCGTATGCCCTTAAAGCCGACGGGGGGCAGCGGATTCTCGTCCTCCAGGAAGTCGAACTCGGACAGGCCGGCGGCCCTTATCGCCGCGACCGCCATCATGCCGATGGAGATGACAAGGTCGTTCCGCTTGCCACGGACGTGGTCTATCTTCCAGCCCTGCCCAGTCTGCTTCGCTATAATCTCCCTGAACTCTTTGTCGAGCAGCGGCTCGTTGTAGCAGACGAGCGTGCCATTCCTGAGCATCGTGATGACCGTCTGCGACATGAACATCATGTCCGTGTTGAAGTTGAACGGCTCGACGGCAAAGTACGGCTTGAGCCTCTGCATGACGTACTCCATCTGCCACGGGTCGATGACCATCTTCCTCGGATGGAACCTGACGCCTGTGTCCTTCAGGTCGGCCTCGACGTCGGCCATGTCCACATGCGCCTTCTTTGTGCCCTCCCACCACCTGAGGTTGTCGACATATACCCGCCCGTCAAGAGGGTCGTAGTGCCCGACGCATCTTGCCGTCCTGTCGTGGCTCAGGCCTGCGTCGCAGGACACGACATACTCAAGCAGCGGCCTGTCCTGGTCGGGCCCGTACTGGACGGTCCAGGGGACGCCATGCAGTCTCGCAATGTCGGTCTCCGTGACGAATGTGCCCTCGGCCGACGCCCATCTGTTCTCGTGGAAGCGGGCGTAGCTGTTCGGCGGCAGCCTGCTCTTCTGGCTGTCGAGGTATTCCCGCGTCACCCATGAGGCGCGGTTCTCATGCATCCATATGTAAAACATGCGCGGGTCCTTGCCCGCCTTCCCGGCCTTATAGAGCTCGTACAGGAGCGAGTCTTTGTCGTAGCCCGCGTATGTCACTATGAGGCCAAGCGGGTTCTGCCTGGCCGGCGACGTCGTCAGCTCGTCATAGAACTCCCTGCCCGGGAACCCCCAGAGCTCGTCGAACAAGACCAGCGTCGGGTTGACCCCGGCTGCGGTCTGGTACTTGTGGGCGATTGGCCGGCATGTCGTGCCGGTCCGCTTCATCTCTATGCCCGTCTTGAGCAGCCGGGCTGAGGCCATCAAGTTGGGGTTGGCCTTGAACGCAGCCCGTATCTTTTCGTAGATTATCAGCGAGGCCTGGTCTAGGTTGTTCGCCGCTATTATCACCTCCCCGTGCGACTCTCCGGCAAAACAGAACCAGAGCCCTATCCCGGCGGCCAGCGTGCTCTTGCCATTCTTTTTTGGCATGCCCACCAGCGCCAGCGTGTACCGGCGCCTTCCGTCAGGAAGCAGGTCGTAGAACAGCGGCCGGAGTATCAGCTCCTTCTGCCACTCCTCCAGAACTATCAGCTCCCCCGTCTCCGGTACTATGTACTGCTCCTCGAGGAAGGATACGATGTCCTTCTTGTACAGCGTGGCCTTCTCCTCATCGAACTCGACTGGCTTAACCATTAGAATCTCTCCGGAAACTCCCTACTGAACACGGTCGGCTTCTCGACCTGCGCCCTTATCTTGGCGACGCCATCGACGATACCTTGCATGAACAGCTCCAGCTCGCCAACAGACGGGAACAGCAGGCGCGTCATCGTCCCCTCCGGGTCGTCAATATCCCAGATGTCCAATATGCCCGCCGCCGTCGCGCGCCACTTGAGCGTCACGCCGGCTCCTCCGCGTCGCTCATCATCGAGGCCAGGTCCTTGCTGGCCTGCAGCATCCCGATGCCGAGCTTAATCCTCGAGTCCGGCGTCATGCCCAGCTGGGCGCACAGCCTAGTCGCGGCGTTCATTGCGGCAAGGTACACCTTGAACGGCCCCTGCCTAATGTTGTTCTCCTCGTCGAACACGCCGCAGGCCGCGAAGTACCTGTCTATCAACTCCATCTTCGCGAGGCATCCGGCCAGCATGTTCACCGCTATCATGTCGGCGGGTCCGACCGACACCTTGGCGCCGGTCAGCACCGCGACTATCTCGTCCCTCTTGACGGGCGACAGCATCGCAAGCTCCGAGCCGGTGAAGGCGCCGTGCTTCGGCGGCCTGCCCACCGGTCTCTTGGGTTTGGGCAACATCACCCTCGTCTCCTCATTCATGCGTCGGTCTCCTGCCTATGCCTTTCATCATCATCGCCGCCCCCTCGTGCAGCGAGTCGTAGGTCGTGCCGTCCAGCACCCAGTCGAACTCCATGTCATCAAGGTCCGTCTCGGACTGGTCGTTCACGAGTGCCATGTCCACTCTTGAACCATACTTCTCGATGCGCCTCAGCCTCGCGTCCTCGTCGCTGTCCACCCTGACCATAACGAAGTCGAACGCCTTGAGCGCGAGGTATTCGTACCTGAACCTGAGGTCCGATATGACGACGTCGCACCTGAGCGGCATCTGCCCGAGCACGTGGTTCACCCACACCAGCTTGTCAATCTCGCACATCTTGCGCCCGAGCTCTACCAGAAGGTGGCGGTTCTTGGCGCCCGGAGGCATGCCGAACAGCTCTCGGGCCACCTCCTTGAGGCGGTCTGCGAACGCGTAACGCCTGAAGCCGTACCGCTCGACCAGCCGGTCGGCCAAAGTATCCTTGCCGGACCGCATCTTGCCTGACACGGCCAACCTAAGAACGGGGGCTTTGTCCTCTGTCACCATTCCATTATACGCCATCAAGGGCCGTCCTTCTGTCTCGCGTCCCCCCGGAACAGGTCTATCGCCTCGTTGAACTTGGAGGCCAATCGAATCGCCCTCAACGGGTTCGGCAGCCGGCACCAGAAGCTGCTCTGGTGCATGTACTCGACCTCTACCCCGGGGCTGTACTGCCGCGCAATAACGACATCAGCGTTATCCGGCTCGCCGCTCAGCGTCACCGTCACCTCGTTGATGCCAAACCTTATCCTCAGCATGTCGCCCTCCTTTACCGCTGCAATACCGTATTCGCCCAGGCCTTCAGACGCGAATCCTGGGCTCGAGAGCACAGTCATACTCGCCGTCAGTCAGAGGCGCCCAGATTCTCGCCGTGGCGCTCCTGGCGGCCGCCCAAGCCCATGTAGACCGGGAACCTGAGCATCCCGTCGTTGGTGACCTCCACGTACTTGACCCTGAAGTACACCGGCTCACCGCTCTCCTTCACCAGCGCCGTCAGGCGCCTGAGCTCGGCATCGCCGAACCCAGTGCCAACGTAGCCGACGTAGTCGTGCCTATCGTCCTCGAGCATGAACGACCCCGCCAAGCCAGACCTCTTGCCGCGGCCCGGACACCAGCCGACGACCCTGAACGTCCCCTCGAGCCATCGCTTGACCTTGACCCACGCCCTCCTGTTCGGCAGGTACGGCTCGTCCAGCCTCTTGCCGACCACGCCCTCCCAGCCATACGTCTTCGCCTTCTCGAACAGCTCCACTCCTGAAGCGTACCGGAAGGACGTAGCGAACCGCGCCGGGTCACTGCCGAGCATCACCTCCCTGAGCAGCTCATACCGGTCGGAGCACGCCCTGTGTCGCTTGTCTTCGTTGCCTATGTACAGCAGGTCGAACGCCACGAACTTGGCGGGCAACTCCAGCGCCGTCTTGCCGATGTCCTCGGTCCTGTTCATCCGCCGCTGGTTGAACTCCTGGAAGCCCAGGCCCCGGGCGCTCACGACCTCGCCGTCAAGAGAGCACGCGCCCCACTTGACCCAAGGATTCTGGTCGCACAGCTCCGGGAACTGGGCCGTCTTGTCGGCGCCGCTTCGGGCGGCCAGCCTTACACTGCCGCCGCGGCTGATGTCCATCCGCATCCGGCAGCCATCCCACTTGCGCTCCCATCTCCAGAGCGGGTCGTCGAACGCGGCCGCCTTCAGCTTGCACAGCATCGCCCATTTGTTGTCCTTCATGCCAATCTCTCCTTAGACAACCCGACCGCAGTCTTTGAGTTGTCGACGCTCTAATTGTTTGACTTAATTCCATATCAGTCTCCCGAAAACCCTGTATTCGGTCCGCGTTTTATTACGCTAGCGCGCAGGTCCAGGGCCGGCACCGCCCTGTGATTCCTGCCGAATAGGACCTCCTATTCAAGCGGCGTTCTCGTTTCGCGCAGGTTACAGGCCTTCTGCACCGTGTTACCAACGGAACCAGAACATGCGCTCTGAAGAGAGCCCGCATAAGCGCGTTCATTGTACTGGCGCACCATGACGCACTGCCGCTGGAAGCTAACGCTGTGTATGCCGCTGATTCCCTTCAGTGGTAGCGCAGCCAGCGTGCTTCTCCACCGGTTGCCATCATTCCGCACTATGCTGTCCTGGCCTTGGCACCAGCGACGCACCTGCCGAGCAGACACGCCAAGCATGCTGGCCACCAAGGCCTCAGGCTTATTGTTCTGGCGCATCCTCACCGCCGCGGCCTTGAGCCTCTTCCTCGCGACCGGGTCGCGGCTGCGCCTGTCAGGCGCGGGGATTGCCGCATGGACGTATGGCTTCGCCTCTTCCTCGACGGCGTCCTCGGTCATGCCAAAGAACGCCGCCAGCCATGGCAGCGGCATGCCAGCCCTGAGCATGCCGGCCAACGCCGTGCCTCTCATTCTCTTCCCTTTCTCCGAATGGTACGCGACCGGCCTGCTGTTTATACAGTCATCCCAGCGACACGCCTCACAATCAACAAACCAGTGGCAGCCGCTCGGGCCGGATGGCCGTTGCCATCGCTCCGTGTCTTCCGCGCCGTCCCTGCCCAGCTCCCCGAGCGTGACCACCTCGTAAAAAGTCTCCTGCTTCAACGCGCTCTCCTTCCGCGCCTACACGCCCAAAAACGGCGGCTCTTAAGACTTATGTGGCAGGCGCATAATACTTTATACACATTATAGGAACGCGCAACTTTCGAACTCGCCTCCGTCAACTGTTGCGAGGCAGTTGCGTCGTCAAAACACCACCTTCTCCGTCTCCCCGAGGCTCGGGCCCATCGCGGCCTCGACCTTCAGCTCGAACGGGCAGTCCACCGCCTCCATCAGCCTCACCAGCTCCCGGACCATCTCCCTGCCGCCCCTCTCCGGGACGTAGAAGTCGAGCTCGTCGTGCACCTGGCTGAACGGCACGCACACGGCCGCCGCCGCGGCCAGCTGCAGCTTGAGCACGTCCCCGGACGTCCCCTGGACGGGCATGTTCTGGCCCTGCCTCTCGGCCGCCCTGAAGTTGCCGGTGTATATCTCCGGTATGTACCGCCTGCGGCCGTACGCCGTCTCCACGTAGCCGGTCTCCCGCAGCGACCTGTGCGTCTGGTCGACCCACTCGTATATGCCCGGGTGCTTCAGCCTGTGGGCCTCCAGGAAGTCGCGGGCCTTCCGCAGCCCGACCTTGGCCTTCATCGCAAGCGCGTCCTCCCCGCCGCCGAACACCGTCAGGAAGTTCGCCGTCTTCGCCACCCTCCTGGCGAGCTCGGTGTCCTCGCCCTTGAGCAGCCCGGCCGTCTCGTCGTGGGCGTCCCTTCCCTCGCGGAATATGCGGTTCAGCTCGTAGTCCTGCGACAGGTAGGCCAGAGACCGCAGGTCAATCTGGCTGTTGTCCAGGCACGCCACCGCGAAGCCCTCGGGCGCGACGAACCCCAGCCTCACCGTCTTGTCGGTCCTCTTCGGCAGCTGCTGCATGTTCGGCTTGCTGCACGACCATCTGCCGGTGCCCGTCCCCGTCTGGTTGAAGTCGGGGAACACGAGGCCGTGCCGCTGCAGCCCGAGGATGCTGTCGACGAACGCCGTCTTCAGCTTGTACTTCGACCTGAACTCGAGAATCATGGGCATCACCGGATGGAGCCCTTCGAGCCTCTCCAAGGCGAACCTCTCCGTGTTGGGGACGTTCCTCTTGAGCAGGCGCGAAAGGAACTTGGCGAGCCGCGCGGGCGACGTCAGCGTCTCCCACTCCAGGCCGCGGCATCCGCCCAGCCCCTGCGTCTCCCTCCACCGCCGTATGAGCTGCTGCTCCAGGCCGAGCGACATCTGCTCGAAATACGGCACGTCCACCGCCACCCCAGCCAGCTGCGCCTTGGCCATTATCCTCGGCAGGGGCTTCTCGATGGTCTCGTAAAGCCGCCTCTCCCTCGAGACGGCCGCCTTCCACAGGCAGTCCCAGAGCTGCAGGGTCATGTCCGCGTCTCCGCCTGCGTAGTCCCTCACGTCCTCCAGGTCGACGCCCTCCAGGGTGTCGCCTTCGGCCACGTCGGCGAACTTGGTCATCTCCACATGGAGCTCCTGGGCGACGAGCGACTTCAGTCCCAGCGGCTTCCTGTTCATGCAGTACGCCAGAAGCAGCGTGTCGTCCACGTCCTCCCAGTCGTCTACGCGCACGACACCGTTGCTGTCCAGTATGCCCAGGTCGAACTTGGCGTGGTGCATGGTGGCATGGTCCGGCACGTTGTCCTGGTGCCGGAGCAGCCTCGCCTCGTAGTACGTCCCCATTCCCGGGGAATCACTGAAGCTGGCCCCAAGCATCTCCGACCTGAGGTCCAAGCCTTTGGTCTCCGTATCCACTGCGAAGCGGTCATTGGCTATGCTCGGCCAGCCGGCTTTGTCGGCGAGAGAATAGGCGCCGTCGTTGACCTTGAGCGTCGGCCTCTTCTTGAGGCCGGAGTAGTCCTTCGCTATCACCCTCAGCAGGTCCGGGTTGTCGTCATAAGCGTTCGGCTGGTACATCGGCACCAGCGTGTAACCGTCGGCCTGTATCTTCTGCCCGTGGTACACGCCTATCTTGCCTCCCGGATAGAAGGCCTCGAGCGCCGAACTGCCGAGCGTGATTATCGTGTGCGGCCGGCACTCCGCCATGGCCTTCTCGAGCAGCGGCCTGCAGCACCGCATGGCCGTCTTGGTCGGCTTCCTTGTTTTGGGCACGTGGCACTGGACGACGTCGTCAATCCAGCAGTCGTCGAACATCAGACCTGCCCTGCCCAGCTGCCTCGCCAGCCTCTTGCCGGTCAGCCCCGAGTACCTGCGTCCTGTCGTTGTGTCTGACTCGCCGGGGCCGGCGCCGACAAGCATGATGCCGCTTTTCCTCTCCTGCGCTTTTATCAGCGGAGTGTCCTTGTATGGGCAATGTCCGCAATATGGCCCAGGCTTGCCGGGATGTCTCTTTTCTTTGAGAACCCTCTCGGCCATCACTTCTCCAGTGTCACCGTGTCGCTGACCGGCCAAGCGCCTTGCTCGACTTTGTGCGCCGCTATGGACGTTGCAATCAGCAGCGCTATGGCCAAGACCAACAGGATAAACAGCATTGTCATTGTCTTCATTTTGCCTCCTTTGATGGCGTCAGTCGTATCTCTTGTGCACCGCGAACGGATAATAGGGGCAATCAAGGTCTGGCGGGCACTCGAGCGTCTTGTCCGGGTCGCAACCATTCGTGGCCAAGCACTTCCTGCACCTGTCCGGCCAGTCCGGCGCGCCCTTGTCCTGCCCCGCCAGGTTTTTGTCAATGTTATCCATGCAAGACTCGCTCATTCTGCTCCTTCGCGACCTTCGGCATTCTTGCTGCCTTCAGCGGCCTCTCCTTCGCCTTCCTGTAGAGCTCCCCCAGCCTCTCCATGGCCGCCTGACCCGGGTTCTGCCTGCCGGAGTACCACCGCGACACCTGAGACTTGTCAACTCCGAGCATAGAGGCGAGCTCCGTCTGGGAGCAGCCATTGCGGTTGCGTATGACGTTCATCATGCCCTTGACCCGGCGGCTCTCGCTGCTCTCCCTGCCCCACAGGTCCCGATACGTCTCCGGGTCGAACAGCTCCATGCCCTCTTCAGCGGCTATCGCCCTGTGCGTCAGTGTCGTGTGGTCGTAGTCTATCACGGTCTTTGGTGGGTCCCATGCAGGCTTGTTGGTCCGGCCGGTGAGCAGATTGAAAGTGTCGTAGCCGGTGATGGGAGTGTAGACCAGTGCCGTCTGCGCTTGGTCGACGAGCCTCTTCAGTCCTTCTATGCGGTCGAGCGAGTCAACCTCTATGGTCTCTCTGCCGGATGCGTACTGGGTCTTCTTGAAGTGGTGGATGACTATCGTGGCGCAGCCGAGCGACTGCCTCAGTGACTTCAGCCAGGTCATCGCCGGCCTGACGTACTCTGGGTCACTCGCCCTATGCCCGACAAACCAGCCCCATCCATCCAGGACGACCAGGTCTGGGCAGAACTCTTCCAGCCTCGCGTACAGCTGGCCCATTATACGGCCATGGTCTACCTGGAACTGGCCGGTCTTCTGCGCCAGTAGCAAGAACCTGGAGTAGTCGGGTTCGCCTATCACAGAGGACATCAATAGCTGGTTCTCGCGTATCTGCAGGAACTTGCGCTCCTGGTCAATGTAGGCTATTCGCATCGGGCCTCTAACGGCAAGCAGCCCCCATGCCGGCAATCCTCTGGTGGCCGTTATCGAGGCGTCGAGAACTAGAGACGTCTTGCCCATCTTTGCGGGGGCGGCGATTACCGTGTTGCCCTCCTCGCCGGCCAAGACCAGCTTCTCTATGAGCGAGTCGCTCTCTGTCGGCGCTCGAATCTCGTCAAGCCTAAATGCCTGAACCTCTTCGCCCTCCTCGTCCTCGTCAGACGTCGCATATTGCCGCCTTTGTCCTGTCACTCTGACGCCTTCGTGTGCATATCGCTTGAACCCTCCCTCGAATATGCCCTTGGCCTCTTCCCAGTCCATGCCATCCTGCGGCCAGTGCTTCTCGAAGTTGTGCTGCATGACCTCCAAGGCCGTCTCCAGGTCTATGCCCCTTGCGCGAAGCATCCCGGCTATCCTCACGAGGTTGTTCGAGCGCTCCCCTTCGGTCGTCTCCTTGAGCAGCGACGACAGCTCGTCCGTGGCCGACGTCTCCACCGACCTCGCCAGTCTGTCCCTGTTGAGCAGGTCAAAGTCGAGCACGTCCTTCAGCCACCTGTGCACGTGCAGCTGAGGAATCTGCTCGAGCTTGAGCCACTTGTATCCTTGGGTCGGCGGCACCACCGTTATGGAGCCCTCTCCCCGGACCTCCAGCTTGGGCCTGTTCTTGAACGTCTTCTGGGGCAGAGTTGGCACAGGTTCCGGCGACCGCATCAATACGCCATAGCCGCCGCCCTGCCTCTGCGACCTGAATACCGGAACCTCCGGCGGCAGCTGGCCTTTGAGCTCCTCGTAGTCCTTCGGGTCGTCGAAATCCAGCCGTATCAGGTTCTCCGATACGCCGCCGCAGACGATTGCCATTCCCCAGCCGGAGTCGACGAACCACTTCATCAGCTCGACCCTGTCTGCGCGCCTCGACTGGAACTCCTTCCACGCGACGGCCGGCAGCTTGCCCTCCCTGAGCGGTATGACGGAGCAGCCGATGGACCTGTAGTAGTCGGCCCACTTGAACAGGTCATCTGTCTTCGGTATCAAATGTCCTCCTAACCGAATGTCTGTATTATGTAGTCACAGGCGTCGTCCGGGTCATCGAACCAGATGCTCGACGCCTCCCTCACAAACGTGTGCATATGCGGGTTGCCTTCTTTCTCGATGACCGTCACCACGAAGCGACCGGACAGGTACGCCCAGCCCATCTCCATCATGGTGCCGATGCTTATCCTGGTGGCGTGCTTCAGGTTCACGAACAGCAAATCCGCCCTGGTGGCGTCGAACTTGTCTCGGGCGAATACCACATGCTTGTTCTCCGTGAACTCTTCCTCGTAGGCGTCCCGCACGACTGACTCCGGCTCCAAGAACACCAGCCCTCTGGCCGGGTCCAGCACAGTAAAGCCGGCGTCCTCAAGAGCCACGCGCGCCCTCTCGCGCCAAGTCGTGACGTGCTCCAAGGTCATGCCGGTCATTGGCCCGGCTAGGTAGACTATGAGTCCTCTTCTCGTCATTGTTTCTCCAGATGTACAGGTCCTCGTTGTCTGGCACGCAGCAATCTCCCGGCTCCAGCCACGGTTTCATTTCGATGCGTGTCCAGCATCCCGGCGTTATGACTATTGGCGTGAACACTATCTGGGGATGCATGGCCAGCCTGTGCGAGCCATGAAACTGTTTTGCCAATGTCTGGAACCCGTAAAACCTGTCTATGTCGCCCAGATTGGTCGACGCATGCAGGGCATAATTGACACCGTCTACCAATGCCATGAGCCGAGCCAGGTCTTCCCTGTGGCAGTAGTCAGAGACATAAGCATAAATCTTTATTCCTGGCCAGGCATGCCTAATGGCCTTAGCGAAGGCTATCATGTGCTCCGGCATGACAAGCATTGGCTCGCCACCGGTGAGACACACGACCTGATACTTCGCGAGTGCCTTGACCATCTCGTGCATGAACAAGAATGACCTCGCCTGCTCGAGAACGCCCGGGTACTTGTTCACGCAGTACGAGCAGCGTCTCGGGCACTTAGTCGTCAGTATGACTCGGGCGGTGTCCTTCATGACTCGAACACCTCCCCGTCTTCTTGCGCCTTCAGGTCTTCGTACACGGCGCCCAACTTGCGGTAGACCTCAAGGCTGACGCATCCCATCAAGCCGACCGCCCTTTCAATCTTGATGTAAGACGGCTTCGCCGGCAGGAGCAGCTTCAGGACCAACTTCGTGATGGAGTAGTTCATGGCGCCGTCTGGCTTGACCGTCCTGGAAGCTGTGCCGCGTTTGACGGTCGCCTTTTTGATTGCCTCCGCCAGTCCGTCGATGGCTTTGTCTATGACCTGCCGCTGTTCTTTAGGTATATACGGCATAAGTCACCTCCAGTCTATTTAAGGCGCTTCAATTCGTCCGTGCTCGCGAAATCCCAGTATTCGCGGGTCTTGCCTTGCCGCATGACGAAGGCATTCTGCAGAGGCAGCCTTGTCTTGTCGACGTTGGCCAGACCCTTGAGTACCACGGTCGCGTTTGTGTTGACGACCTTCAGCGCGCCACCAAGCTTAATCTGGATGCAGGCGTATGTCCCGCCTTGCTTGAATGTACTCGGCAGGAACTTGAAGTCGATGACCGTGTGCCTGCGGTCCTTGATGGCTTCCATTGTCAGCAGGTCGCCCTCGTAGGTCCCGCCACCGGTGCCGGCCAAGTCGGCCAGTGACTCGGCCTCAGCCGTCTCCTGGTCGAACAGTTCGGCCTCGCTGGTCTCTTCCTTTGGCTCTGGTGCTGTCTGCTTCTTTGCGCTCATTGCTCGTCCTCCTTCTGGACTCGCGTGTCGCGAATCCTGCGTTTGTTAGTGCTTATCCGTACTAGTCAGGCAGCCGGACGCCTCCCCTGGTTGCCGTGGCACTCCACGAGGCGCTTTATGACCTCGGTCGCTACCTGCACCGTTATCGCGTTGCCGGCCTGCTTCATCCGCTGGGAGTCGCTGACCCCTTCGGTCCATCCATCGGGGAAGCCCTGCAGACGCTCCTTCTCTATCGGCGTCAGCAGCCTAAGCCCTGTCCCGGTGTCGACGAACGGCCCCTTGTCTCCGGCTGTCAGCGTCGGGCAGGCGCTTCCTGGTCCGTAGACCCGTCCTCCTTGGTGCTTGTGCAGCCTGCCGATTGCCTGCCCTCCTTTATTGCCTTCCACCTCTCCTGCAATGTCGAAGAGCGGAAATACCTCCGGGAAGGGGACGTCTCGAGCACTGCAGACAATGTAGACTCTGCGCCTGTCTTGGGGAACCCAATGTCGACTGTGAAGCACCTGCCATTGCACATTGTACCCCAAGTCCCCCAGCGACTCCAGGATTCTGTAGAAAACCCATCCGGAAGTCTCAGGAACGGCGAGCCCCTGCTCGTCAACGAAAGGCGCCGACAAAAGTCCCGTAACGTTCTCAAGAACGGCGTAGTTGGGCCGCTTCGCTTCAAGGAGACGACATACCTCAAAGAAGAGGGCGCCTCTTTCGTCTTGGAAGCCAAGCCTCTTGCCGGCGATGCTGAAGGACGGGCAGGGGAAGCCTCCGCAGAAGAGGTCATGGCCTGGAACCTCCCAGGGGTCGACGTCTCTGGCGTCGGCGAACTCAGGCTCGTGCCCGAACCGCTTGGCGTAAGTCTGTCTTGCCCATTTGTCGTTCTCGCAGGAGGCGACGCACTCGAGGCCGTTGGCCTCTCCCGCAAGCCTGAAGCCGCCGATGCCGGCAAACCAGTCGACAAAGCTGGATAATCCTTCTGACATTTGTTCTGTCTCCTTTCAAGGCCATGGAGCCGCATATGCTCAATGTGCTCTAATGGCTGTATATTTATTGGCCTGTCGTCTGCCTGGACATGATTTTTGTGATGGGGCTCGCAGTTCATTGGAAATGGCGCGTCGTTTTCTAGCTCCCAGCTGACTATTGCCCTGAGCACATAGCCTTGGGCGTCAGCCTTTGGATGCTTGGGGCATAATAATTGCACATATCCTTCTTGAACTCGTGTGCCGCCTTTCCAATTTGGATTGTTTGCTCCAGTTATCGCGCCAGGCTCTCTTCCAACAGAACGCAACTTTATGCCATCGGATAAAATGTCTCGATAGACTCGCGATTTGCTAGTCTGCATTTTAGCTGCCACTTCGCGTAATGATAGCCCGGTCAAATATAGTTCGCTCGCTCTTGTCATGCTGCGCCTCCGAACTTGCTGACCCGGCGGTAGGCCTTCGTCTGCGCCTTATTGCGATTCGGGTCGCGTCTTTTCTGCAGTACATAGATGGCCCGAAGGTGCTTGAATATCTCGAACTCGGTGGACAGGTCGCCAAACGGATGCACCGTCAGCAGTCCTGTCTCCTTGTCCATGTGGATGGCCTCTTTTGCTTCTATCGGCATGTCGGGATGGACCTCATTCCATGCCTGTTCGTAAGCGGCTATCTGTATGAGGTACTCGGCATATATGCCCTTGCTGGTCTTGATGTCCCTGATGGTCACCAGGCCGGTTGCCTTCGGCCTGCATACCCAGTCGATGCATCCGCCGAATTGCCACCTCTCGGAGACCACGTTCTCCTCCGATGCGATTGTCTCAGCGGGGTTGTTCGCCAGGTAGGCCTTAAGCGCAGGCATCATCTTCTTTGCGGCCGCGACCACGTACGGCGTGGTGTGCTGGAAGTCGGGCTCTTGACCCTTGAACATGCACTCCGCCATGTAGTGCGTGGTCGTGCCAATGTCGGCGGCCAGGTCCCGCACCTTGTTCATGTCCTCGCCCTGCATGCCCAGCCTCCATGCCCACGGAATCAACGCCGGCTTGGCGAGCAGCGCGATGACGGTCGTCACCCCGGGGACTATCGCCCCGGCCTTGTTCCTGTACCGCTGATGAGCGGCGGTCGGTGAACTTTTCATTACCACACCTCCATCACAAGTGATATAAGCCAACGCATCCTGCGACAAAGGCAAATACCACAAGCGTGTATAATGCAAATAGCTTGACTCCGTTCATTAGAACCTCCTTGTCACTTGTTCGGCCTCACGAGAATCACGCCTCCCGGCGACCGCAACGTCTTATGGAACGGATTGAAAAGCAGTGTCGGACCTGGCGGCTTGACGGGCTTGTTGGCGCTGAGTCGTATCGCCTTTGTCCGCCTCTCGTCGTCTGCTTGTCGCTTCGCGAGTATGTCTTCCCGGGTTCTTTTCCTTGTTTTCTTGCTCATGCTGCGGTCCAATCATTGTCAAAGTGCTGGCATCCGATGCATACCGGAAACAGCCTGCCTGCCAAGACGACGCCCTGGTACTGCTTCTGGAGTTGATGGCCAACAGCACAATGCACCTTAAGCCTGTGCGTCAGGTATTTCGGCGGTGTCACGTGGCAGTTGACGCAATTCCTTGCGCTCACTTCATCCTCCGGCCACGGTTCTGTCGTTACTGTCTTCCTCATCAGTTCACCTCCTCGTATTTGATTGCTATTCTCTTATTGTCCATGCCGGCCTGTGTTCTCGCCAGCATTATCAGGTCTTCCATCTTCTCCGGGTCGTCTATCAGTTTCGTGTATCGGCTCAGCAGGTTCACCAGGTAATGGGCGCCTCTGCACAGCCATACTGTCAGGTCCGGGTCCTCTTCTATCGTCATCACGTGGTGCTCGGCGAAATACTTGAAGCCGCGCTTCCCGGTCAGCCAGCACTCGCGCTTGATTCTGGTGCCGCGGCGACGCCTGCCAGCAGACTGCTTCGCAGTCTTTTGGCGGAGGCCGGGTGATGGAGCCCGGGCGCCGTTGTCCCGCGGCATGTTATTCGCCTCCTTGCTTGTCGATTGGCGGGATATAAGTCATTGTCATTGCGTCAATTCTCATCGCTTACCTCTTTGAACTCGCCCTCCACGATTCCGTGCTCCGGCAGTGCCGGCCTTTCCTCCGGCATGGTCAGCTGCGGGCCGTAGTCCCTGACCGCCTCGTGCATCTCGTCCGTCAGGACGTGTCTGTAGATGTCCGCGGTGGTGCCGACCGACGCGTGCCTGAGTATTTTGCTCACGACCTCCAGCTTCGCCCCATGGGACAGCGCGTAGGTCGCGAAAAAGTGGCGCAGCGTGTGGGGGTGAAAGTTCTTGAGGTCGTACTTCTGGCATGCCCGTTTGAGCGTCTTCTCGTACGAGGAGATGGACCAGTATCCAGTCTTGCCTTTTCCGGGAAACACATACGGCGAGTCCTTTTCCGGATGGTCCTCCATCCAGCCTCGGAGCAGTTCCTCGGCCGCCGGTATCATGGGCACGGTGCCTTCCTTGCCGCCGCCCATGCCTTTGCCCACCACGCGGAGCTCGTGCCTCGCGAACAAGACGCCGTCCTTCCGCATGCCGCAGGCTTCCGTGAGTCTCATGCCTGTCGTCGCCAGCAGCTGGGTCATGACCCTGTACTTCTGCGTCTGCTCGACGCCATGGCATCTGTACTCCAGCAGTTTGCAGACCTCCTCCAGCGTCGGCGGCTCCTTCGTGCGGCGCGGCACCCTGATGCTCTTGATGCCCGCGGTCGGGTCCACGTGCCAAAGGTTCTCTTCCTTCAGAAACGAGAACAGCGAGCGAAGCGCTTTTCGGTCTGTGGCTACTCTTGCCGGCGAGCACTCGCCCATTCTCTTCGCCAGCCACTGCTGCAGGTCCAGCCTGCTCGGGGCCGGGTTGTCCCGCAGGCACATGTTTATGGTGGACATGTACACCCGTATCGTCCCAGGCGAATAGCTCTCCTGCTTCAGTTTCGAGGTCCATAGCAGCACTCCGTCCATCGGGCAGGATATTCGGGCCTTCCTTTCAGCGCCGACGTCTATCCCTTCACGGGTCGAGAGCTGCCTGACCAGCGAGGTCACCAACTCCAGGCTTGCCGGACTGAGTGCCATTATCGCGGAAACAATAGGCTCGAGTTCCTTGCCGACATTCACCTTCGTGTAGTCATTTCCTCCAGGGCACATATCCATTATACCGCCTTCAGCACGCCCCGTTTGGCTGACGTCCCCTCGGGTTTCAGTTTTCTCCATCGTTCACCTCCTTCATTATGCCTAACTTCTCGAACCTCCAGCGCAGTGCGACTCTGAGTATTGCCGCAACCGACTCCTTCGGTCCCTCGAAATAGAAGAGTTTTGACTTGCCTTGCCTGCGCATCATTACCGGGTAGCGAACCGCGACGGCCTTCCACTCTTCCCTCAGTCGCGTGATGCTTATCCGTGATGGCCATCCGCGGAGCACGTAACCGCCGCCTTTATCGTAGAATATCCCTGGTGCGATTGTCCTATCCATCGTTCGCCTCTTTCCTTGAGTTTTCGTAGATGTGTTTCACGCAATACGGCACGCCGTTGACCATCAGTCGGGTCGGCTCGCCGCAAGTGCGACACTTTAACGACAGCCAGCGCTCAGCACATACGGCGCATAAAACCGGATGCCCGAAGATTGCCGCTAACAGTCTGTCCTCCCGCGTCGCCTTAGCTCCGCACTCTGTACATTTGACTGTTTCCATCCTTGTCTCCTTTCCTATATTATAGTCCCTGGCTGGCCGTTTGTAAATAGTCTGCGTCCGTACGTTGCCTGGGCCTCTTTTGGCCTCCGTCCGCTCCCTATTCGGCCAGTTCATATCGCCGAATCTGCAGGCCTGTAACCGCTAGGTTACGAGACTTCCATGGTCAGTCTCCCATCCGCTCCAGGCCATGCACCAGGACTGCGGTCGGCCGCCCGACCATGGACGGCGGGACGCTGTAGTGCACCCAGGCCAGTCCGGACGTCACCGCCGGGATTGCCCTGCACGTGAGCACGAGGCCTGTCCCGTCGGTGAACAGTAGGACGGTCGTCTGGGCTGTCCTGCCCAGGGTCCGGCTACTGCCCGATGAAGTCACGCCAGCAAGGATGGCGGTCACTGTGTAGTGGACCCGCTGACCGACCTCGTCACGCTCGACATAGCTGAACGAGCCTACGGGCATGGGTGGGTAGGTCTCTGGCTGGTCTATGTTAATGGTCTCCGACACTGCTGTCGGGCTGGCTTGTGACTGAACCTGGACTCTGAGCTTGCCTTGGGCGGCCACCTGCTCGGGAACGTAGCCCGGCAATTCGCGCGCGGTGCTGGGTCCACAGGACGCGAGCAGCATCAGGCACAGGGCCACAGTGGCCAATGTCAACTTGGCTCTCATCTGTCCTCCTTTTCCGGAGAGTCCTCCAGGCGAGCGGGGCAAGCCTTCTTTTCTAGTCTTTTGGGCCTGGCACATAATGCCTACTAGGCATATCAAGTCTATGATTGACCTGAGCGATGAGGCGGTCTAACTCGGTCGACTCATCGGCCGTCAGCCTCAATTCGAAATACACTTTAGCTTCAAGCTCCTCAATTCTTGACTTCTCGTAGCTATTAGTCATCTTTGCCTCCTTTCGCCGCATTCGCCGGAGCCGCAGGACGCGAATTCTGGAGTCGAGAGTACAATCATAAAAGCCATGGGTCCGAAGTGCCCAGATTCTTATTCTGGCCTGAGCGACAGCTTGTCGTCCACCGTCAGATGCGCATCCTTATAGTAGCCGCCACCGACTCGCACCCATTCACTATGGGCAGGCGAGTACTCCTGCTTATCGAATCTCATCAAGACCTCACGCCTGAACGAAATGTCCTGGAGTTTCAGTCTGTACTCCCGTATCTTACCGTCCAGCTCGGTGGATTTCCGCATGTGGCCGTACCTGTCAAGCGTCCAGCCGTGCCTTTTGGCCCACTCGATGACCTGGGCCTTAGTCATTCCTGTCTTGCTCATGTCAGTCTACCTCCCAGCCGGTCTACCTCCCAGCCGGCATTGAATATGGCCTCAAATGATTCGAACTCAACCTTGGGCTTGTCTACCAACATATCCTTCAGCACACCGCTGCTCAAGTCAAGCATATTGACCAGATATATGATAGGCTTGCCATCGGCCGTCAGTATGCCACAACTTCCTGCGGCGTGTTTCACCACAGGCAATACAGGCCACATCGGCCAGCTTCCAGGGTCTTTCATCATCTTGACTTCCTCAGTCATGCTTCTCATCTTGCACCTCCTTCCGCGGCGCCTCTGGGCGTCACGCTTCGGCCCACCGGCTTGCATGGCTGTCGATGGGCCGCGTGCCTAACGCTCAGGTGTTACTGGTCGTGTCCGGTCTCTTCGGGCTGGGTCTCCTGCGTCTCCGCGGGAGGCTCTTCCGTTTTGGCCGCGGCGTCAGCCTTAGCTTTTTCGGCCTTCTCCTTCTTGGCCTTGTCGGCGGCCGCCTTCTTGGCCTTGTCGGCCTTAGCCTTGTCGGCCGCCTTCTTTGCGGCTGCCTTCTCCTTGACCTTCGCCTCGCGCTCGGTCTTCTTGGTCGCCTTCTCGGCTTCCCTGGCCTCACGGTTGGCCTTCTGCTCCTTGAGGAACTTGCTGGGCGGGAGGGCTATGACCTCGAGAGGCAGGTTGTAGTGGGCGGCGACAGCCTCGTTGATGAAGGTGTCCCAGCTCATGTCGTTGCCTTTGGTCTTGTTGAGAAGAGCGAGCCCCTTCTCGGTGGTCCGGGCTGAGTAGACAAAATGCTTTTTGGTCTCTGGCATCTTGCGCCTCCTGAGGAGCCTTCCGAGTCTCACGGTAAGGGCTTATCCTCCGAGCCTCGCCGGCCCGCTGCCGCACACATGTCCTCGATGAATCTTCCCTCTCAGTCCCTCCTGAGTGGAGGGTGTCCCGATACTCTCAAGACAGTCCATATGTGCGGAGTGCCAACCGGTCAGGTGTTACTTGACCTGGGCGACAAGCAGCCGGCACAGCCGCTTGTAGCCTGCGACCGCGAAGTGGGCCTTCATCCAGGCGGCCACCGTCTGGACGGCGTCCTTGTCGAGTGCCTGGAGCTCCTCCTCGGCGTCCTTGGCAGCGGCGTCCATCTTATCCATGATTGCCTGCCGTTCCGGGGTCCTTTCCTTCGAGTCTTTTGGCATGCGTTCTCCTTCGCCGCGCCCTCCGGGTCTCACGGTAGGGGCTTACCGGCCAGGTCGAAATGTCAGTTCTGGTAACCGTATTGCGGCTCCGTGTACTCGACACTGTCTACGGTGTGGACGACGTAGTGGACGTGCTCTTCGCCGACCAGGCACATAAAGCCCAGAAGCGCCTCGTCCGCGGTGTTAAAGGCCCATGTCTTGATGCCATTGGAACTTTCGAGCTTGCGGCTGATGTCCTTGACCCAAGGCTGGGCCTCCGCCCGCTCCCTGGCCTGCGGGATGTCGTGGCCGATGTCCCAAGGCTGCCTCTCGATGCCTTGCTCCTCCAGCTCGGCCAGTTGCCTGCACTGCCTGCAGGCTTCTTTGCCGCCTTTCCAGACGCAATTGTCGCAGTCCATGCTTGCCTCCTTTTGTCGTACTTGGGCTAACTGGCCCATTGCAGCCCAGGTCAATCACAGACGCGCTACTCTCCCAAAGGTGAATTTGCCGTCTCCTGACCTGGGCTGGGTCGGCTCGTTAGAGCGTGTTCTGCAGGTAGACCACCAGCCCGGCCATCACGGGAAGTGACAGAAGGGCCATCGTCTCCAGCACGCGGCCAACCATCTGGTTGACCTTCATCGTTTGCCTCCTGAGGCGCCCTCCGGGTCTCACGGTAGGGGCTTGTCCTCGTATGGGTCGCCAGACCCGAACGCCTCCCGAGTCCGTGTCCCAGCGGGTCCTCTTCGTCTCCGCCTCGTCCGTGCCTCCGCCTCTTCGGCTTTGGCCCAGCCCGCGAGTCGGGAAGCTGTCGCATCAGGCGACGTACGTATTATTGTAGTCAGTCGGACGCCTCTGTCTCGGCGTTGCCAACGCGGCCTTCATGGACCGCGCCATCGACATCCGACCGACTGTCTGCTTTCTGTTTAACCCAGGCCGCATACCCTATAGCTGGAATCCGTCTCGTCCGCTTGCCTTTCGGCAGTCCGGTTCGGGTATGGTCACGGCCGCATCGCCGGTGTTTGTGCGGCCTGGGGACCCAAATGACACTGGAATGCAGACTTAACCTGCCGTAGCAGATGCCTCGTGACCTTGCCCTGCGTTTCGCAGATGGCCATCTGGGCAACCCTCGGCTGGCGCTCCGTCTGCCATGTCCGCGAGGACTTACTTGAGTCCAGCCCTTGGCCTCACGGCCTGAGCATTCATCCCAATGCCTCGACTTACAGTCTGGTCTGACCGTACCCCAATCTTCGGGTTGAGCGACCTCCAATATTCAGAGGCTCTTGCCCCGCTCGTCTCGGCGACTCTCCCGAGACCCGGCCGACCAGGTCGTCTCCGCCTGCTCTTCCGGCTTTAGTGTTCTGAGGCCTTCGTCTTTCGCGGCCACCGTCGTCGTCTTATTTAACCTTACATTATAATCATATTGCTGTATTCGGCCTATGGGAATGGGTCATAAGTCCTATTTTGGCCTAGTACCTTAGTCCTACATAACAAGAAAGGCCCGAAGGCCTGTCACGCGCGTATATAATGTATGTCTGTCATCCTTCCGTCTTGACCACGCCTTTCAGGTCGTGCTCCCAGACCCGTATGACCCTCCATCCGGAGTCCTCAAGCAGCTTTGTGACCGCCTTGTCCCTTGTCCGGTTGCGCTCGACCTTTAGCGCCCAGAACGAGGCATTGTCTTCCGGCGGCTTGTAGTGCTTCGGACAGCCGTGCCAGAAGCACCCGTCCAGGAAGACGGCGACCATCTGCTCCGCATGGGCGAAGTCTGGCTTGCCGAACACACCTTTCGGTTGGTAGTCGAAACCCAGGGCCTCAAGCGCGGGCTTGACGGCCAGCTCCATCTTGGTGTCGCTCCCTTTTATCGAGGCCATAATCCTGGACCTCGTCTTCTTGTCTACGGTGTCGGCCATGGCGTTCTCCTTTCAGCGTCACCGGCCACGCAACTGTTGCGCCGACCGTATTCAAATCTCCTTGCTGTATAGAGTGTATATACATATGTCTTAAGTCGCCTTGTTTGGCGTCCCGGGCCGGGTCAGTCTACCCCGTAGGCCGACCAGTCGGTCAGCGAGTCCTCGAACGGCAGGACCTTGCCGTTGATGTACACCCAGAAGCCGGGCTGCCACTGCGGCAGCGTCGTGATGCCGGTCTTGAACAGGTACTCCTGCTTGTTGACGTCAAACATGCCTCCCAGGTCGATGCCCAGGTACTTCCCGCTGACGTCGTACTTGAAACCGAAGTGATGCCCGTGCCCGCAGGCGATGTTCTTGTGATAGATGCTCGCTGCCGCCGCGGCCACCTTGGCGCCGTCCCTGGAGAACGTCTTCGGGTGCTCCAGCCTCCAACGGCTGCCCAGCAGCATAGACGGCATGTCGCTCATGTGCAGCCTGCCTTTGTCGTACGCCTTCCCGACCGCCTCGGCCGAGGCCTGCAGCATGTCATGTCCTCCGAGCCTCTGCGGAAGCCTATCCTCATGGTTGCCGTAGCACCACCACACGTCGGAATAGAAGTCGAGCAAGGTCTCGAGCGTGCGGTACAGAATCCTCGCGTCCTGGTCGAGGCCGCCTCCGCGCTGCTCTTTGCGCACGAACCTGCTTATCCATGACAGGTCGGCGAAGTCACCGACTATCGCCAGGTCATGGACGCCAAGCATAGAGCACACGGCCAGCAGCCGCCTCAGCCACAGCAGGCTGAAGTACGGGGCGTGCCAGTCAGCCGTCAAGGCGCAAGACCTGTCCGGTATCTTGAGCATCTCTTTAGGGTAGTCGGGCAATATGTCAAGCATGACATCCAGAGGCTCGACGTCCTTCAAGTGATAGCTGGCCACCTGCTCTGAGCAGCCGATTATCGCGGCAATGTCTTTTACGGATGTGCCGGCTTCGCGCATCGCCTTTAGTTCTCCGTCGCGTTCCGACGGCCAAGCTCCTTTGCTCATGATATACCTCCCTTTGTGTTATATCGCTCCCGGCCAGACGACCTTGACGCCTATTATCCCGGCCAAAAGGCCAATAAGTGGCACAACCACCCACTTGATGAGGAACGTCGCAAGCTTTTCCGAGCCCTGCAAAGTCGCCACCTTGACCGCCAGGTCGTTAATCAGTTCTCGCAGTTTGCCTTGCTCCTCCCGTATCTCGTCCTGCGTCTTCTTGTAATCATTCATATGGTTGTTGAGCGTGGCGTCAAAGTTCTGAAAATAGCCTTCTATATTGTCGAGTCTGGTGGCGAGCTGTGCCACCTCTTCTTTTATGCTCTGCACGTCATTCTTGTTCACGTCAGTCTCCAGGCAATCAGCGCCACGATTGCGACCTCCGTGATGGCCGCCCCGACCATGGCGCCGAAGTAGTCCTTCCATGCCTCATCCTTGACATGCTTGTCCTCGTTCTCCTCGTATCGAATGAACAGCTTTAGCAACGGATAGCCAAGTAGAGGCACGCCAATTAACAAGCCGACGATGACATGCTGAATGGCCCTAACTCCGAAGTCGCCCTCGTCGTCTCTCGGATGTCTTATCATATTAAGCAACTTGACTATCATGCCTCGCGCTCCGTATTTTTTAGCTTGTCGTCTATGCGCATGTCCTCTGGCTCCACCGCCTGGTCGGACAATGCCGCAAGCCTGCGCCTGAGCCACATCAGCCGGTCAATGATGGCTTTGATGGTGACAGCCTGCGCGGCGACCGTCTCTGCGGTAGTCGGCGTTGATTCGCCGGAACTAGGCGCGCCAATGCTGTATCCATGTACCATTGTTTCTCCTTCGCTAAAGCAGTCGTACCACCAGTCGCGGCGCCTCGCTGGAGCCAATGCCGGAGAACATAACGTATTCGTTATCACCGGGGTTCAGCGGCTCGATGGAGCCGATGTCGTTGGAGCTTCTCAGCCCGAACCTGGTGATGCCCTCCTTGTTTATCGCCGCTATGCCAACCGCGTTGAGGGTCAGCACCTTCCAACCGGGAGGCGTGCTCATCGCCAATGCCCCTTTGCTCGGCAGCCCGGACTGTCCTATCGTGTAGTAGTCCGGCTTCGACAGCGGACACGTCACGCCGTTTTCGCCGACAAGCGTCAGGCTCCACGCGCTGTCCACGAGTATCTCAGTAGTGTAAAAGAGCAGATATGCCTCAAGCACGTCGGCGGCAGCCGGCAGATTTGTCGTATCCAGCTCTATGAATCCGCGCATGATGTCCCACGCTGGCAAGCTGGTGCGCCTCTGCCCAATCATCAATTGACCATGGTCATTAAACGGCGCGTATCCGCACTCCGCGGCGTTGTGACAGTCGGCGTAGTCTACGAGGCTCCTGTTGTACAGATAGCCATCGTGGTATGCGCTGAACATCTGATAGCGTTTCGCGTCCCAAAGTTGCCATTTCGTCTGCCACAGGTCGTTAGACGCCACCCACGAATGCTCCACGCCTTCTAGATGATAGGCCTCGTCGAGTATTGCTGGGTTGCGGACGTTATCCAACCGCAATGTTATCCTCGTCGATAGGTCATAGCCAAGCACCTTCGGGAACAAGTCTGTCTGCGCGGCCGTCGGGAACACATGAAGAGCCTGGCATCTGAACTTAGACGCCTTGAACCGCTCGACAAGCATAAAAGCCTGGGCGGCGGCATCTGCCGCGTTCTGTATCAGCGACTCTTTTCTGACTATCGACCTCGGTCCTTGGCTGGCCTGAGACGTCGGGTCGAGCATCGACTGCTCGCCTATCGTCGGCCCTGAGATACTGGCCTCGTTATAAATGAAGGTATCGTCGTCTGACAGTTCTGGCTTGACGTATTTTGAGTCGTTGTCGTCATCTTTAAATGTCGCCTGCGGCGTGTTGTATGGGGACACGGTCCGAGCGATTGAATCCTGAAACGTGACCACGCCGTCAGCCGCAACGAACAGAAGCCCGTCTTCCGCCTCGGCTGTCTTCTGCAGCGCCTCCATGATGTTGACGCCGCCAACAGCCGGAGCTATCTCTGTGACCGTCACCTGCCCAGTGTCGATGCTGGTCAAGGCGAGCGGCCACTGCACCTCAAGCAATATGTCCCTTATCCTGTAGCCGCTCGGCACCGACGGAAATTTCTTGAGGTAGCCTTTGCTTCCGCTGTACTCGTAAGACAGGTTATACAGCATCGTAACCGCCAGCGTATCATAGTCGATTGCGTCAATGTAGTTTATCTCGGCGGCGTCGTCGTCATATATCTTGATGGACTGGCCCACGACCAGCCCGTATGCATTTTCGACGTAGACCACATTCTGACCTGCGGCGGCCTCTCCGTCCAGCTTCGGGTTGGCGTCGACTAGCCTGTATCGAGCGAAACTCTTGAACACGTCCACGCATGACAGCTGTATTATCGGCGTGAAACCGCCTTTGTCCTCCAGCCAGTCGGGCACATATGACTCGCTGACTCCGTACCATACCGGATAATAGATGCCATTGTATCTGTAGCGCAGTCTTGTGAGAGTCAGAGGCCTGATATGCGGATAGAAGGCGCCTTCCGTGTTGTTCCGCCACCAGTCACCGGTGGCATTATTCAGATTAAACACGGCCGTTCCGGCCTCGACGCGGTTCAGCTCGTGAAGTCTGCCTCTTTTGGTGCTGAGCTCCATGAGGTAGAAGGTGATGTCGGTCCATGACGGCGACACCGTAGATATGGCCTGGTCAAACGCCTGCTCAAGCAACATGGAGCCGTAGTCGTAGTCAATCGTCATGTCGTCGCCGTAAAACGTCTCTCCGCATGCGGTAAGCAATACCGCCCTGTAGTGATAGAGCACTTCAGGGTCAAGCCCTGATACGTCGTCATAGAACTGGCTGTCTTTGTGCATGCCAGACTGCGGGTCTGTCTCGCTTCCGTAGTTCGTGTCAGGCCCATACTCGAACCATGTCGTGCAGCTGTCGCCCTCGTCCTCCGCCACATGCCCGCGAAGGCGGGCGGTGGTTCCGGTATACATGACAGGCGTGTCCGTCACGACCTGCGCATTGACCCACAAGGCGACAATGACAAGGTAGTCGCACATTGCCCTGAGATAGCCAGAGCCTCCGTTGAGCGAGATTCCGGCCTGCAGGTCGTCGACCTCGTCTATCGTCCAGGCGTCTCCTGTATACGGGTTTGTGTAGAACAGCTCGCACACCATACCAGGGCCATTGTCGCCGCCATATGACGTCTTTATGTCGCCGTCGAAGACCGTTCCGTGGGTGCGCAATGCCCTGCGGTAGTCTCCGCCGCCGAAGACCGGATAGGTGTTGTGCCCGACTCGCGCTATCCACTTGACCTTGACTATGCCGCCAGTGCGCCTGCATGGGTCGGCCATCTCGTACAGGTCGCGTCTCCACTGCGGCGCGGAATAGTGCTGCTTCTCGTATACGCGGTTGCCGGTGAATCCGCCGAAACCCCAGTCAGACGTGTAGAACTCGCTGTCGGCATCAAGCAGCCTGTACCAATTCGGCATGCCTGGCGGGCTTCCCGTGCTGAAGCGTATGCCCGTCTCGGCCCCTGCCCCGACAGGAGGAAGCCTGTTGAAGTCTGTCGCCAAGAACAGCCGGACCTCGGCCCCGTAGCGGTAGCCGACGCTGTTGTGCGCGTATGCCCTGAGGTAGTAGTACACACGTTCCGGCATGTTCTGCATCGACAGGCTGTATGCCTCGGCGCTGAAGGAGCCGGTCTCCTCTATGTGGTGCCCGTCGTAGTCGGAGTCTTCTGGCGCCGTGTCGCCCGGGTCCGAGTGCGGCGTGGTGTCGTACACGAAGCCGCGGATGTCCGGCGTCGCTCCGCCGATGTCGGTTATTTCGCCGTTGGCCTCGATGGTCGAGCCTGAAGGGCACGACGGGCTTAGCGTCACGACCACGGGCGTGTCGGCCGGGGTGGTGAACGACTCCTCCTCGCCGTAGACGGCCCCCAGTGTCGGGTGCGTCACCTTTGCCATGAAGTAGTAGGTCGTCACAGGGTCCAACGGCGTCATCGTGAGCGCGAAATACTGTCCGGCCTCGTAGTCCTCGTACACCTCTTCGGTGTAAAAGCCGGAAGATGTTCCCCATATGAAGCCTATAGTGTCTGGCGCGCCGGTGCCGCTGTAGTAGCCCTCTCCCAAAGCTGAATGGGCCTCTATCTCAGACGCCGGAAAGGTGTGGACCACTATTGTTGTCGTGAATGACTGCTCTGGACCATAGCCCCAGCCAGCAGAGTTATGCGCTTTGGCGCGGTAATAGTATGTCTTGCCGGACTCAAGCGACGTCATTGAAAGTGAGAAGACCCCCAAACCAAACGAGCCTGACTCGGTGAACTCGCTGTCGTATTCTCCCGTAGCTTCGCCGATGTCAAAACCACGTATGTCAGCGTTCTCGCCGCCGGTGGCCTCTATTGTTCCGTTGCCTGTCGCCGAGTCTTCGTCAACGTCGGTCGCCGCCAGCGTCGTCACGTCCGGCTCTGCCGTTTCGCTCAGGTCGAACAGTTCCGCCCAGGCCCAGACTCTCTTGCCTGGCTGCGCATAGTTCGCCGCGTTGGCGGCGTAAATATAGCGGTAGTCTTCCTTGCTGTGGAGGGCACGACTCAGCGTGTCCTTAAGGCTTCCTCCGTCGGAATAATAGTCTCCCGTGGCGATGTACGCATACATGGTGCCGTAGTCGCCTATGCCTTCGTCCCTCTCTATCTCGAAAAAATAGACCGTGTCGAGGAGCGGGGAATACCAGTAATCCCGGTACCTGACGACGTCTTTCAGCTCCTCGAGGCCGATGACGTTTGGCCCGTCGCAGTCCCACCAGAACCACACGAACAACGCCTTGCAGTCGTTGTTGTACAGCCCGTTCTCGTCGTCCACGTAGTCGCTCAGGCCCCAGAACCACCACCCGGCATATGTGCCTTCGTAGTTGTCCAGCAAAGCCTTGCATCTGTGGGTGAAGTTGCCGCTGAAATGGCCCTCTCCTTTGTCGCAGTAGAGGCGGCCTTCCAGAGACGAGCTCTGAAACGCGGTGACCGTCACCCGGTCGGCTGTCTTGGATATTTGGACACCCCCCCCGGGGTCGACTTCAGTATAGGTGGTAAGGTCCTCGGTCGGGTCGGAGAAGGCGCGCCTGGGCATATCGTCCAGACGGAGAAGCTTGAGCTCCTCCAGCAGAGGCGAGACGGCCTCGGTCGACGCGTTCTTGGCCAGCCTCTTGTCGCCGAACAAGCGCCTCTCCAAGGCGAGCTGCTTCTCTTCGCCGACGCTTTTGACGGCCTCCGACCAGTCAGGCGGGGTCAGCTTCTCGATTAGCCGGTTCCGCTCCGCCAGGAGCTGCTTCAGCCGCAGCTTGGACTCTGCGGCGTAGGCCCTGAACCTGCCCGTCTTGATGTATTTGCCGGGGTTGGCTCTGGCTATAGCCGCCTGTCTATTGCTTTCGGCGATGTGCTGCTCGACAAGGACATAGCAAGCCTGCAACTTGTCGAAGTCTGTCTTAATAGCCAGCGGATATGTTACGACGGCTTTTTTCATTTTATCCCCGTGCTAAAATTCCTCTCGCCCTTCTGAAGCAGGCCTTTCTGCACGCTATCGGTAAGCTGCTTCTCGGTCACCACGGAGCCTCGTATGTTCTGGGTGACGTTGACGGTAGTGGCTCCGCCTCCGGCCCTGGCCTGCCCGCCTTCCATCCGGGACACTCCATACAGAACGCCGCCGGCCACGGCCGCGCCGCCGGCCAAGGCAATCCATCCCGCCGGCCCAGCGAATGCCTGGGTCAGTATCTGCTGGACCCTCAAGGCCTTGAGAGCGTTTATCATCTGGCCGATGGCTCCGACGAAGCCGGCCGCAGAGCCTATCACCGTCATTATGGCGCCGGTCAGCATTATCGTGTTGCCTATGCTCTGCAGCATCTGGTTGTTCGACATCTGCATCGCCACGCCGAGGGCGAGCATCGTCGTGCCCATGTATCTCACGCCTGACGACATCTCCATGAACGCCGACTTGTTGTCGACGAGTGTTTTGCCCATGCCGCCGAGCGACTCATTCATGTTGGCGCTTGAATGCTGCACGTCTACCGACGTTGCCCGCACCTGCTCGCCGAACGCCTTCAGCCGCGGAGATGCCTGGTCTTTTAGCTCCAATATGACACCTACGTTGGTTTGTCTCATAGTCTCATAGCTCCTCCGTGTTTTATTGTGTCTTTAACTGCCCCGTAAAGCAGTATGCTGTTCACCAAACTTTGCGGCATGGCGTCGAGCTCGTCTACCGTCGGCCTGCAGCCGGTCTCGACAATGACGAACGCCTCTTTTGCCGCCATCGGTATGGGCTTCCTCATTTGCAGCGCCACGAATATGCCTTCGGCGAGGGCCTTTCTCACGAGGCGCTGCCTGCTAAAGGGATTGGCTTGTAAAGCCCGTCCATCTCCTTCACCAGAATCTTGTACTGCTCGCGAGTCATTCTTGTGTCGAGCGTGTCCTTGTCGACAGGCCCCAGCGACCATTCGATTACCTGGTTGAGAATGAATATCTCGTTGATTGCGTCGTTGTCGATGTTGGTCATGTCGACCAAGAACTCGGTGCTCGGCATCGTCTCCATCTTCTCCAGCTCAGACAGCAGAATCTTGCCGTCTTTTCCGAACGTCTCCACCGGTGTCATGTATTTCCTCAGTTCCGCCTCATGCAGGCGGGCGGTCACCCTGAGCACATCCTTGTAAATCGTGGCATGGTCGCCGTTGCCCAGGTCGACCTTGACGGTCTGCAGTTTCATGCTGCGCCTCCTTCGATTATGCCTATGCGGCGGCGCCGATTGTCACGCCATTGTCTGCGTGGAACTCGGCATGGATAGCGATGTAGTCGCCGACGCGGCTGGTTATCTCGTATATGGGCAGGTATGCGCTTCCCGAGAACTTGGCGTTGCCAGCGGTCTCTCCGGCCGGGTAGTACTCGAACGCCCTCAGCGCCTTGTTCTCCCAGTGCCCGGCCAGCACCGTGTGCGTGCCGACGTCCGTGACCATGTTGAACAAGAACTCGGCAGAAAAATGGACGACGAATATCGACGGCCCGGGGCGTTCGCCGCTGGAGCCGAATGTCGTGACGTCGTTCACTTTGTATTGTCCTGGGAGTCCTCTGAGTTCCTTAATATACGCGGATAGGTCGCGGAGCTCTGAGCCGTCGTTGAGCTTGAATACGCTCACCTCTGCGTCAAAATAGGTGTCTTGGTCAGCTGCCATGGTGTCCTCCTTCTGTTAGTAGTCCTCCATCTGCTCCAGCGAGACGGGTATCATTATGCCCTGCAAGAAGGGCTGCGTGTCCATCGAGTCGGTCAGCGTAACGGCTGCCCGCAGCTTCACGACATAGGCTATGCTGTCCTTTGCCGTTCGCAGCAGCTCGGTCAAACCCAAGGCATATCTGCACAGTTTCCTGAATCGCTTCTCCACGTCGTTGTCGCCGACAAACACGACAATGGTGATGTCGTTCGCGACATACAGGTTCGCCAGCCTCTGCTCGTTAGGCATCCAGTCCTCGCCGTGAAACGCCATAGACGGCTGGGACGGCGTCGAAGCCGGCAGGCTGCCATCATAATATTTAACTGGCTCCACAAGCAGCGAGTCGCCGTACCTGGTGTTGAGCTCAGTCACCTTGGCCGCCATGTTGGCTTGGACATAGGCAGACAGTGCATCAATAGCTCCTTCCAAAAGTGCAAGCGTCATGTCAAACGTGCCTCCTTCGCTTTGTCGTATATGTAACTGTGTATCATCTTCATCCAGCTCGTTTTGTCGGCTTCTGTGAGCGCCACTATTTTCCTCATGGGCATGGTTCTCGTTCCCTGTTGATGGTAGACCGGGTACTGCATGGACGGCTCCATTATCAGTTTGAGCGGGTCAATCGTCACGCGCATTCCGGTACCGACAGCAAACTGGCTCCGCATCCATCCAGTGAGTCGCAGCAACGGCTGGCCCGGGAAATGCCTCATCTTCCAGGCCTCGTAGCGCAGGCTCAGCTGCGGCCACGGCGTGCCACCTCGACTGCCTTTTGTGTCAAATTGCTTGGCCTCTATGCGATGAAAATCCTCGCGTATCTTCTGCCACACCGGCTTGAAGTTCCGCACGGAGTCCCCGTACCGACTGACCGCCCTGGCCAGTACCGTGTGCCCGAGCATCGTGAAGGTCACTGTCAGCATCAAAACTCCTTGTTCTTGCCGAACTTCGGCCTTGACCACGAGTCGTCGTCGACAGGCTCCGTGTCGCTGCCCACGTTTTGCTCAAAGAAGCTGAACGGCAATGCCTCGGCCGTGGTCCCGGTCGGCAGGCTGCCTTCCTTCAGATACTTGAGCCCGTCTTGGTACTGCTTCCAGTGCATGGCGGAGGCGGCCGTGCTTCCCATCATGCCCTGGGCTTCCGGAAACATCGCCCGCTCGGCCATAGCCGCCGCGCCCACTGCGTTCAGCTGCCTGAGGAACGTGACGAACACGGACGGCGCCGCTACAGGCACCACAAGGCCCCTGCCCTGCAGGACGGTGTCAACCTCGCCCGCTATCTGGTCTACATAGGCCTGCACCTGGGTCAGAGTCGGCGTGGTTGCGGCGTCGTATGTCCTTGTCGGGTTCAATGTCTGGACGTCTGCTGTCGTGCAATAGCTCATGCGACCCTCCCCCGATTGACCTCCCACCTGGCGAGCAGCACGCACGGCAAAGGCGGGCTCTCGTCGTGGCCGCAGTTCTCCGCCTCTATGTAGCCGATTTCCTCGTCGACCTCGCCTTCGCGGATATTGACGGCGTGATTGATGAACGGGACGACGGCGTTCCGCAGAGCTCCAGCCTGGGTCTGGTTGGTGACATTGAAAGCCAGGTCCATTCTTACTCTAACTAGCATTGTTGGTACCTCCATTTTGTCGCTAGGTAACTGCGCAGAATCTCGGGGGCGGTTGGCTCCCGGTCGTAGAGGCGAAGCTCGCCGATGCCGCCGTGGAAGTGGTCCTCGCCGGCCCTGTAGGCCCCCACCACTTGCGCCCCGGTGGTCGAGTACAGCGTGTATGTCCCCAGGCCTGTCAGCTCCTCTTCCTTGACCAAAGACCCGTTGACATAAATGCGCTGGTGATGAGCCGTAGAGGAATACGCGAACACCACATGCATCCATTCGCCTATCGAAAAGGCGTCGACGTCTGAGACAAGACCCCGCCAACCGCCGTCGACCTTTATCTGGTGATACAGCCTGCCGTTGACAATCAGCCCGAACGAGTATGACAGCCTGTTGGAAAATATGTAGTCAGTGCCAACGTTGGACTGCGGATAGACCCATGCCTCCAGAGCTATTCCTTCCGTCGGCGACAGAGGCACATGCTGCCCGAAGTCGATAACGTCATCCAGGTTGTCAAAGTAGCGGCCTGTGAGCCGCCACAAAGCACCCGTGACCGTCCCGGCATAGCAGTACCTGTCCATCGAATGAACCAGACCTTGACGGCTCAATTTTGAATGCCAAAGCGGGAGATGGAAGACGCATCCAGCGAGGACCGGAGGCCTGTCATAGCCGTTAATCGTTATGTTAGTCGGGGCGTCGCCGTTGACGGCTGGCAGGCTTAGAACAGCCCGCCTTCCGTTGACGGCAATGACGCCTTCCGTTTTTGTGCTTGAAGCCTTGCCGTTCAATACAACAGTCATTCGCGCTACTCCAGTTCGTACTTGAATATCAGTCCGTAGGTCCTGCCGTCGGTGTTGGTCCACGCCGCCGTCACGGCATCAACCGCCTTGAACGACTTGCCCGGCTTGAGCGAGAGGCTGGTCACTGCGTTCGCGACCAAGTCAATGCTCAACAGGATATTGTCATAGGCAGAGTCGACGCCGTCGTCTTTGGTCAACACGAAGTTCTGCGTCCCCGTCGTCGGAGCCGCACTCAGCGTCAACTCGACCTCGACCAGCTTGAACTTGTAGCCGGGAGCCAGCTTGTGCGTGCCCACGACCAT
>Ga0315541_1000817_pt1 | contig 31696 bp, 36 predicted proteins | sample SalMarSW160190MG_FD_203095 | JGI IMG/M metagenome (GOLD analysis project Ga0315541, IMG submission 203095) | Salt marsh sediment microbial communities from the Plum Island Ecosystem LTER, Massachusetts, United States - Salt Marsh Sediment SW1601-190 ...
CCTCTTTCCCAGCCCCCCTGCCATAATCAAACCCACGCTCATTTTTTAACTCCCCTTGGGATCTTTATGTAAAATCTAGACTAATTCTATCATAAAGTCCCGTCTTGTCAATTTGTCCACCAAAGAGGCTTTGCTAATACCAATCCTTCCACAGTCTGTCAAATTCTGCTTGGTACTTTTTGGCCAAGGAGGGACTGTGAATGATGACAAGGTTTTCCCTGTTCTGATAGGTAGCACGCCAGGTGGGATTAAAAGAGCCGGTGACCACGATGAAGAGAAGTCAAGTTCAACAGATTCAGAAATTTTCTTCTTTCTACCAGGTCCGTGTTGAGAGCCTACTTCAGCGATTCTCTCCCCCTGGACAAAAGCACCACTAGGTACAATGCACTCTATTCTTACCCTCCCTTCCGACGTTATCAGCACCTTCTTGACCAATAGCTCGATAATATATCTTCTTTGCTCAAAATTGAGATTATCTATACGATCCTGGATTTTTTCCGCAAACTCTTCCAATTGAAGCAGGTTTTGCCTTGTATCTCTTTCTGAACCGAGTAAGAGTTTGATCTCTTCACTCTCTTGATTTAGCTTATTCTCTTCTTCTTGAATTTCCTGTTTTTGATTTCCTAACTCATCCAGATCCAGCTTCCCCCTTCTGTAAGCTTGCAGCACACGTTGCTTTTGCTTTTGGAGCTCTTCCACTTTAGTGTCTATATTACAAACCTCTCTTCGGAAATCTTGCTGCACTCTCTCATATTCTGCATTCTTCTGTTCTACAGCCTCTCTGATTAATGAGGGTTTCTTTACAACTTTCTTGATTTCATCCCAAACTAATCTATCGATTCTCTCTGTCCTTATATAAGGCATTGAACAACTCTTGCTATAAACTCTCCTTTTGCATCTATAATAACTCCTACCATCATTTTTTGGGGAGTCGAGAACAGTATAGCCCACCATGCCCTCTCCACACTTTCCACAATAGATGAGTTTAGCCAGTAGATAGTTTTCCTTGGTACTTCGTTTGGCAAATTTAGCCCTTCTTTTTCTCAGTTCTTCGGCGGTAAAAAAAGTTTCCTTATCCACTATCTTTGGGACCTTTAAGACTACAGGCTTTTTTTCTAAAGATGAGTGAAACTCCCACTCTCCCATATAGCTTTTCCTCGAGAGAATCTTTTGAAGATCTGGCTCAGACCAATCATTACCACTCCCAGTCTTGTAACCTCTGCGATTTAGATCATCCGCTACTTTGTACATACTTGTATTAGACTGATTATAGAGCTTAAAGATAAGCCTGACCACTTCTGCTTCATCTTTGTCTGGATAGATCATCTTCTTTTTTTCATCATAATAATAACCATAAGGAGCTCTACCCATATATGAACCTTCCTTTACTGATTGTAATTTGCCCCTGTTCGTTCTTTCCACTATCATATTCCTCTCAAACTCTGCCACCGAAGCAAATTGTTGAAACATGAATTTGCCAGAAGGATCAGATGTATCAAAGGGTTGGGTAATGGATCGAAAGGAAACACCTAAAGTGGTAAGCTCATTCACTGCATTCAGTACCTTTCTTAAATCTCTAAAAAATCTGTCTATCTGATAGACGAGAACCATATCCAAATAGCCCTGACCTGCATCTACTAATAGTCTTCTTAAGGCTGGTCTTTCTGCACTAGTACCTGAGTAGCCCTCATCTATATATTCATCATATACTTGGTAGCCCTCCTTCTCAGCGAAGGACCTGAGTCTGTCAAGTTGCGATGATATCGAATATTTCTCAGCTTGTTCCTTAGTAGAAACCCTTGCATAAATTGCACACTTCATCTTTTTTCTCTTTGCATATTTTTATAGTTTAGAAGTATTTGCCAAGAAGTTTCCCCACCAACTTCCTTGTGATTAGGTCAATAAAAACCCGGCTCTCTTGAGCCAAGCTTTCTTAATCTCCCCACAGACCCTCAACCGAATACCTACGAACGGATACAGAAGTTGAGGATCTGTAGGGGTCAGTGAAATCATCATCTAAAGCGAATCTACATTCATATTATCGTATTATTCGCTTTTTTGCAAGGTCCTTTCCTTGCTAATCAAAAAGATTGTTTGCCGCTGTCTTTTTTCTACATATTTTCCTCCTTTTTGGTGATACGGGGGAGATCTTTTTCTTTGGCTTTAGTACCAGTTCTGTTTCCATTGCTAGAGTCGAGGATGATTCTTAGAAGTTCTCTCATCCATTCTTGGCGGTTTTGAGGTTCAACAATTGTGATCTCCCCAATTTGTAGTTTTTCACTAAATCGCATTTCTCTTCTCTTTTATTTTGCTGCGAGAGTAATCTGTATGGCTTTTTTGGTGTAATTTGTCCTTTAAATATTCTTTTCTCGGTCCCACTACCTGCAATTCATCTGTTAACGTCTCCTAACCCGAATTATACTCGGGAGTAGCATCAATTCTTCGGCGACTAGCTATCCTCATCCGTTCAAGTCCGTGAGCTGGTTGCTTCCTTTTTCTTCTGTGATTTCCTTTATCTGGCGGCCCACTTTCTCCGATAGATAACTATCTATTTCCAGTTTCGCTTCTTGGTCTATGCGCTCCAGGAGGAGGTCCCAGTTAAGAGTCTTGCCAGTCTTTGCCTTGGCCCGCTTCTTTCTCCACCACTGGATGAGCTCATGTAGCGCGGCATACTTATCGCGCATCTCAGACACGTGATATGCGGAGCAATCCTTGAGTCTCCAACATCCCTTGCAACAGTTGAAGCTTCCAGAGGCTACGTACAAACATAGTGTGTACTCTGGATCTGCTCCTCCCCAGTCGGGATGTTGGGTAAACAACAGCTCCAAATAACCATCCTTTTCTTTGTTTTTCATTTCTCACTCCTTGTTCATTTTTTGTATGAGGGTTAGGCCTTCACTTTTGAGATTTGGATACTAACTTTCAACTGGGCTAATGTTGCTGTCAATTTGCTGGCCAAACCGAGTCTAGATAGATCTTTTCCTCTTATCTTGCCATGAGGATTTTAGCTCTTCCATATGAGGCCCAGAGTGCCAAATTTCGTCCTCTGAAATGTAGATTCGATAAGAGTTTCAAAGGCCAATGTAAAGTAAAATAGTATAACTCTACCCCTTATCTTTACATTTATCTTTTTAACCATTGATGAATAGTTTGACGACTAACATCAAACCTTTTCGCGAGCTCATTTATTTGAAGACCCTGCTTTCTTAATCTTTTAACCGCTCCTGTATCCATTTGCAATTGCGTTCGAATTCTTCTCTTTGGACGATAAGTTGGAAACATAACTTCATCCTGAATTTTTTCTACTTCATTCTCATAAAATGGAAATTCAAAGTTTCCTATGATTTTAGTGCGTTGCCTCCCACTTCCATCTTCACCAATCTCAATTTTTATTTTTGGGAATCTCACTCTAAAACCCTGTTGCTCATGCCTGCTATTAATCAGCGGCTGAACAATCTTACCCTTCTTCCGCTCAAAGTTTACCCCGAAATAGGATTGAAACTTCCGAGTATTCGCGGTTAGGCTGTTCTTGATAACTACGTTATCGTTATTAATTTGTGTCATTTTCAATTCTCCCTATTTTTGAATTATCTATCTTGACTACTCTTTTCATGTTGCTATTAATAAAATGGCCGACAGAAAGAATAGGCAAAAGTCCTAGCGGACATTCCTCATTCAATCTGTCGGCCTGGTTCACAATTGATATTGGCACATTAAGTTTTTTTTGGTCAGGATCTCTTAATCTAAGGTGTTTTGCATCTTTCTCCTCTCTTTATCAGCCAAAATCCCAATCAGTGGCTTTGTGTAGTCTATTTTTGATTTGTTCTTAGTACCCAGCCTGACATTTCTTTGATGTTCTACAACATCAATTCCCTTAATTATTCCTTCACTCCATTATCTATCTTCTCTTCTCATATATAGCAAGATTACCTGCCCTATCGAGCGAGTACCCCTTCTTGTAAAGAATAAGCCATCAAATTCTCCCTTGGAATATGGGCATTTTTTTTGGCAAAAAGTTAAAGACACCGCTTGCTAGACCCAATTCTCGCCAGTGGTGAGATCAACTCTTAATGGCACATTTAGCCGAACCGCGTGTTCCATCTTCTCTCTGACTATTTCCTTCACGTATCTCTCAGCTTCAACTGGAACCTCAATGACTAGCTCATCATGAATCTGCAGGATAAGATTTGAGTCAAATTGTTGAATGGCATCATCTACCTTGGCCATAGCGTTTCGTATCACAAGGTCCGCTGTTGAGCCCTGGATTTTTCTGGCTATTGCCTTTTTGCTCATTTCTGATTTGGAGAGGTTGCGGTCAACTTCGATCTCTCCTCCTCCGAGCGTTCTCACATAGCCTACTCCAAAAGCATCATCTATGGTGTCATCTATAAAATTTTTCACTCCCCTGTATTTCTCAAAAAATTTATCTTTTAAGTTTTGTGCCTCCACCTGAGATATTTCAAGGATCTTGGACAGGCTAAGACAACCTCTTCCGTAAGGGATGCTCAAAAAAACCTCCTTGGCCATGTTCCTGTCGACCAATCTAAGTTCTTTCATTAATGTCTCATATACATCCTCTTCCCTCTCAAATGTTTCGATAAGATTCCTGTCCTTGCTGAAATGAGCGATCATGCGTACATCTATCTGTTTGTAGTCGGCTAGAATGAAGACATTGCCTTTCCGTGGTATTATGAGTTCTTTCAGCTCCTTAGGAACCTTGTGAATCGCTGGCTTAGAGTAGTACACCCTTCCGGTTATGCTATCGAGAGAGTAATCTGGATGAGAGATGCTATCTTCATCCAGGTTTTTCTCTATTTCCCTGCAGCTCTCAATGAGAGAGTAATCTCGCCGGTAACACCTTAGATCTTTAGCGATTTCACAACCACCTTCGAACAGGACCTTTAAAACTTCGTCATCCGCTGACCAGTCTTGTTCACACTTCTTAATGGGGGGAAGTTCTAGGGTGTTGAAGAGGATATCTGCAACCTGTGGGGGACTATTCACATTAAATATTCCCACTTGAGCAAATATTTTATCTTTTAGGTTTTCTGCCCGGACGGTCGCCTCATCCTTTCTCTTAGCCAGTAGCTCTTGGTCAATTCCCACTCCCTTTTCTTGCATTTTCCCCAAAATCTTCAAAGTCTTTGGATTGTGCTTCATAGTATGCTCCTCACCGTGCATAGTTTCTCCCCCCAAAATCGTCTGCTATTACTTTTCTATAGAGACTCCTGGGCAATATTTTCCTTGATGATTGTACCTTTAGAGGGGAGTATATAGATAATAAGATTTTATACAGTATGTTTTTAAAGTATCCATTTAGTACGCTCTTGAACTTGTAATTTCAAGAAAATCAGCATTTTTACAGTCTCTAAAAACTTGCGTCCTAACTGAATCGTGACTATAGAAATTTCTTTACCCCTTTAGGTATTTAGCTTAGAACCTAACAGAAAATATGGATTTTTGTCCTCTTTTCTGCCAGACAAGAAACCCCAAATCTTCTAATTTTCGTCTATAATTGTGATAGGCTCTGGTCGATACACCCAGCATTTCAGTTTCTTTTTTCGCCGTTGTGACAACCCTTCTCCCTTTACCTCGTTGTCGTATCCAAATATGTAATAGTAGAACCAGAGCTACTCCCGTCTTTTCCGTGTATTTAGGGTCAACCAAAGGAGCCGGTATTCCTATCGTCTCCTTTGCCCCTTCTTTAGAGGAGTCCGATTTGATGAAATTAACTATTTTCTCAACTCTTTTTTTGCTGGCCGGCTTACTGGTAATCTTCTCACCTTTTAGCAGCAGGTCAGTCAACTTGTTTTTGTCCACTGGGTACTCTGCAGGCGTAGTCCTAGTATCTTTTTCTTTTGCAGAAGGAATATTGAGGGATCTGCCCGCTGAACCTAGAACTGCTGGCGAGCCTTCAAAATCGGAGAAGATGGTAGTAAACAAAGGACCTTGGATTAAATGTTTCTTGAAGAAGTCATCCGGGTCCTCTGAATCGGTAGGCAATAGCCCGGTATGTATTCGAACCTTAACATCTTTTAATAATTGACTCTCCTGTAGTCTATGCACGATGGCAGCTGCTTTCGCCTCGGCACCCTGATCAAAGAAAACATAAATTGTTATCCTCCAAGGATTCTTCTTCCAAATTGGCGCAGCCTTGAACAGGAGTTTTTGTTGCTGGTCTGAAAAATCATTTCCCAGGCAGGCTACAACGACCGAGTGGGCATTGCTGGGATATTTCTTCCACCAAGCTAGAAGATCCAGTGGTCCCTCCACAATAGTAAAATTCCTGGCTGTCGGGAGAAAAAGTTTTGCCTTTTTGTAACCATAAAGAATACTGTTCTTAGGAGTGCCTGGTAGCATTTTGTATCTATACTGTAGAGATATCTTTGCCACTTTTCTTCCGGTAAGACTTACGATCCTTAGCTCTTCATCATAGAGGGGAAAGATTATTCTTCGGGAAAGAAAGTCGCCGTAGTAAGCGGCCGGTCCTTTGATGTAATAGTTCTTGTTAATCCACCGGCTTTTGACTCCAACCAGTCTGGTAAAGAGTCCGCTTTTCTCGTACAATGGATAATTCTTGTGAAAATCGTCTTTGAAATACCAGGCTAACCCTTTGACTCGACTTCCCAGCTTGGGGGCATATCCTATTCTGAATTCCTTCATTAAGTCCTCATCAACCCCCCTTCGTCTCAGGTAGGCACGAGCCTCCTCGACTTCTGAGTCTTGACATGTTAATAGAATCTGGTGGTAGATATTGGCTGCCCGAGTCACTATGGGTATGATGTCCTCTCGATCTTGTCTCGAATTAGTCTTCTTCACTTTGACTGGTGGATACTTGCTATCCGTTGGGGATGGGCTTAGAACAGTGGCTACCTTGCCAAAGTACTCTTCAACCTTGCGGTAAGCCTGCCCAGACCCACATTTATCCTTTCTTTGGACAAAATCAAAGATGTCAATATCAACCCTCGGCAACGTACATTGGCCAAAGCAGTGCAAGCGAACCTCCTCGGGCCTACCTTGGTAGGATTTGCAGGATAGTACGAACGACGGCTTTTTGTCGTCATGGAAGGGACAATAGGTAACGTATCCGGCACCCTCTTGGTGAAACTTCAGTCCGTACCTCTTCTCCAAAAAATCCTTGGTTATCTCCAAATATTTTTCCGTTTTAAACCTGTAAAAATCTGTGTTCATCTTTTTGTCCTTCATTACTTAGAAGTTTTTTGGTTGGTCCTCCACGCTTAGACCGAACTTTTTAGCGCGAATAACCAGAGTATCAATCAAGACAATTCCTGAAATAATCACGCTTTTCGGAGAGTGGGGGTCTCTCCGCGCCTCTCTTTTCATAAATTAATAAATGCGGCAACGTGACATTCGCACTTACCAAAAACAAGTTTTCTTTTATGTACACCCAAATAAAAAAGCGAGCGATGAGAATATGGTAAACTCATCGCCCGCTTTAGTATTACGGGAAGCCACCTCTATAATTCTACCTAATTTTCTTTTTTGTCCTTCTGATAAAGTATTTTAACTTTTGGCCTTCTTCCTGATCCGAATTTTACTAGTGCTTTCTATGGCAATAGTAATGTCTGTCAATAACAGCGAACACGGACTCAATAATTGTAGGGCTCCTATACTCTTTGGTTATTTCATAAAAAAAGACTGGTGAAGACAAACCGTCTCCGCCAGCCACTTTTATTTTCTCGCCTAGGATTTCTTAAGTTAGAATAGTTTTTACTTGTAAAAGACGTTTATACCTAGTTCTAATCGCAATATTAACCCTTCACTAGTTACTTTAATAAATACGTTTTTGGAACTACTTTCTTAAAACGTTTTTAATTTCGTTATCATTGCCGTCTTAACTAATGCTTAACCCTTTTTCTCGTGGCAACTCTTGTCAAAGATCGCACGCCCCCGCCAACACCTATTACCGGGGGTCATTATCCCTAATTACCAACTACCCTTCACACACGGATCACCATCTACTATACACTATTTTTAAAATTTGTCAACCCCCCAAATCACTGGATTTCTCTCTAAAAGGCTTAAACACAGGCTTTCAACCATCTAAGGGGTCTTCTCCCCACTCGAACGAGGATCGTGAGAGCTAAGAATTATTTTTTTCAGCCCTAGTCCCCTTTTACTTTTCTACAGGGTACTCCCTTTTTGCATTGACATCCACAGGCTGGATTAGACTTATCACTGGCATCTTGGGGACCTTCCTTTTGCCGCCATGGTCAATTATGCCGTGGACTTGATAGCAACTCCTAGGATTAGTTGCTAATTTGGCTTCTGGCTGTTAAATTACATATAGGAGGGGCAAGATTGTTTCTGTTGCCAGTTCCCACCTACAAGTTGTCTGGATGTCTAAAGGCCAATTCTTGGCGAAGTCTTCTTGTCGAGACATGAGTATAGATTTGGGTGGAAGAAATATCGGCATGTCTTAGGAAGCTCTGAACATACCTAAGATCCATACCTCTATCTAAGAGATGGGTGGCAATTGTGTGTCTGAGCGAATGGGGACTGATTCTCTTAGTTATTTCTGCCTTCTTAGCATAATAGGGAACCATCCTTTGAATATCTCTCTTTTTTGTTCTCTCGCCAGTTCTGCTGATAAACAGGGCCTTACTTTTAACGTTTCTCTTTGCCTTTCTCGCGTTCAGATAACCTTTCAGAGCCTGGATGGCCTCATCAGTCATGGGGCAGTAATCTTCCTTGCGACCTTTGCCCAGTACCTTAATTTGACCCTCTTTCAGCTCAATATCCTCCAGGTCCAAATTGACCAGTTCTGAAAGTCTTATTCCTGATGAATAAAAGAGCTTCAGGATAGCGTTATTTCTTTGGGCATTAAAGATTTTGTTCTTCGTTCTCTTGAGCCATCTACTGCCTTCCCGCATTTTTCTCTTGAGCTGTTCTTGGTAATATTTTTCCTCAAGTTTTGGTTGTTCTTTAAGTCTTTTTATCTCATCCCTGGTTAAGACTGTAGGAAGTCTTCTTCTTATGTGGACACCTTTGGTTCTGTTTTTCTTCATTTTTAAAATCACCTCATCTGATTGTATTTTTGGCTGGAAAAACTCTTGAAAAATAGCTACTACCGATCTTGTTTCCCTTCATCGGTGTTCAGGCATATAATACATATTATATGTCAAAACACTCATCTAGGGTCTCTCAAATGCTGAACTAGAAAGGCATTGATTATCAAAGATTAAAGTATTTTGGCACTTTTTGTCTTTGTGGAATTCCACAACTGGAGAGCATTTCAGCCCACCTGTTTTTGATGTTTGGGCCAAAAAACTGTGAAAAATCTAGTGAGATCATCAAAGTCTCTTCGGGGGCGCAAATACCTGCTGGTCTTGTCCAATACTGTTTTTTTAGATAGTGAGTTTTGACATCTTTTTCTGTCCCGCTCTTATTATATCCAAGTTGTCAGCTACCTAGTCGAAATAATTAATGAATTGGCTAAAAGAGCAGCCGGGAACTGAAAATTTAGATGCTGGCAGAGCTACTGGTATTTATATTGCTGGTAAGACTCTTCTTTTGGGGATATATTCTTTTTCTTTTATGACCCCCTGCCATTCATCCCCACCCGCAAGGGGTGGGGTTTTCTGGCAAATACACAGCTCAGCCCTATGAGGATCATATGCACTGTCTCGTTCCAGCTCAGGCAATAACTCTTCAAACCCTAAATCAATCTTCAGCTAAGTTAATGTCTCGCTCATAGGCTTTCTTATCCTGGGCTCTATTGTAAATCTTCTTCTTGTTATAGAATTGGCCAGGACGACTGGACTGTTTTTTCTTAGGGAAATGCTTCCTTAATGACTTGGATCTTAGTCTCATTTTCTTACCTCCCTCATTTTAAATAAAAAAGCGGGAGGATAAGCCAGGTAACAACGTATCATCCCGCATCTATGCAAGATAAGGCAAACTACGCGTTCAACCTAAGTGCAATCAATTCTCAAAAAATGGGAAATCTATATGCTGTCATCTTTTGTTTTAGGTCTATGTTTTTCAGAGAGCTTAGATTTAGTTTTCTTTTTAGGCTCAGAAATTGGCGGCGGCAATTCCTCTTCCTCAATAAAACCAATAGACCTTTTCTTCTCTTCTTCAGCAAAATACTCTGCTAATCCAAACAAAATAATAATTACCACTATCAAAGTCACTGGAAATGGGAACAAAATACAGAATATGATTGTCCATAGTCCTAATATCATTGAAAGTTTACCATTAAGCTCGTTCTTCATTGAGAAGATCAGAAACTCAGGCCAGCTATCATCAAAAAGATAAAACCGTATCCCCCTTTTGGTAGGCCCTTATAACGATCTGTATTAGGAAAGACCCTTAAATCCAGCTTCTAATCATCTACGATGGAAACAACAAGATCTTAAGTATCACTTAGCTTGATCCTTTCTATCTCTCTTTGTCCGGCTTGCTTTGCTTTTCTCATTGTTCACCTCTTAGTTCCCTTATGCTTGGGACCTCGCAGATTTCTGGGCTAATCATTCTCTTTCCGGGCATTTTCTACTCCTAGATTAAGCGTTCCGTGTTGCTTTTTCGCTGAAGTTAGTACAAAAAAGCACGCATCTTCCTAGCTTGTGAATTCTTTCCTTCTTCTTACAATCCTTCCCACAAAGAGGACAGAGGCAGACATCTACATGTTCACCTTTAAGTCTGAGTTCTGGGGTTATAGTGGCACGGTCAAGGTTGAGTCCCGGGGCAATGCTTGGCAGTTCCTGTCCTGGTTCTCTATTACATAAAGAATAGTATTCACAGAATTCACACTGCCATCCTTTATTGCGAGGAAAAACTTTTTCTTTTAATATTTCGTGATAAGTTTTTTCAATATCTTTCTCTATTGTTGAGGTTTCAGCCTCATCCCCATTAACTCCCCTAATATCTAAATCTCTTAAATAAAGAAACTCAGCTCTGACTTTCTCCCTAGGAACTTTGTTTTTAATAAGAAATCCCATGATGTAGGCATTTAGCTGCAAGTTATTCTTTACTTTATTTCTAGGCACTTTGCTTTTCCCAGTCTTATAATCAGTAATTATCCACAAATCTTTCGATGGGAGATAGGATATGCGGTCAACTTTAGCTATGAATAGAATCCCGCTGGGAGTGAAGAACCTAAGGAATAATTCAATTCCTTTTATAATCTCGTCTTCTGGTCTATTACTTTTCCATTCTTGCCAATTATCTATTGAATCTAATCCTTGAGAATATTCAGGTAAGTCAGTAAATCCTTTTTCTGCCTCAGCTAATTTAATATAAATTTCTAATGGGTCTTTATTATTTTGTTCGGCTTTGGCTATAGCATCGTGAGCAAGACGACCAGATACAAGACTGATTACTATATCACTCGGCTCTACTTTCCTATCATAATGTAGATAATATCTGTATTTGCACGTTTCAAACATATCTTTTTTGCTATAGCTGAGTGTCAGTTGGTTCATTTTTTATTGTCCTTAAGTTGATATGCTAACTCCTTAAATCGGAACCAGCAGCATCATAAATTCTAGCATAGAGTTCTTTTGTTCCTGCTTTTATGGGAGCATGATACCGATGTACACCATCAAATCTTATTAGCTACAGCCTGGATGGTTATAGTTTTGGTCTTATCATTAGCATACATCTCGCAGTGTCTCTCAATGGCGTCATCGTTTAGATTAGAACGCTCATAAATTGACTTATCAATGACAAGACCTTTTGCGGCTATTTTCGGCACATGGCTCACCATTAACTCTCATATTAACAAAAAAATGCGGAACAATAAGCCTGAAATGAGCTTTTGTCCCGCATAATGTAAAAAGGCGAACTACACAGCCCGTCGAACCTGTAGTCCGCTTTCTCTTTTTATTTCTAGAACCAGATTTTAAGTTGAGGTAATTACTATATTTTTTCCTTAAAGCCAACCATCTTTCTCAGATTTGTCACACAAAAAGCATCCACCGTCTTCATTTCACTTCTTCTCAACTAGCCTCCTTGTCCTGGTTTTTTATCTTCGGCACACCATATATTCCATAAAATTCCTGGGGAATGTCAAGCATCCCACCTATTGTTATCATCTTCAATTTCAACCCTTACTTTGGGTCTATTTTTTTCAGGAAGACTACCAGATCTAGTTTTCTTTTTAGATTTAGGTTTGGGAGTTGGCGTCAGTTCTTCTTCAGCAAAAATAATAGGTTCTTGTTTTGCATACTCTGCCAATCCCAACAGAGCAATAATTACAACCATCCCAATGAATCCTATTACTATATTTATTGGAAATGGGAATGCAGCATAGGCTACAAGTGCCCATACTCCCAATATCATTAGGATCTTACTACTGGGTTCTTTTTTCATCTGAGAACTCCTTATTCATTCTTTACCTTCAAACCATTCTTTCCAAATTTCTGATGGAATTTCCTCTCCACATATATTACAGTCGACAACTTCAATGTTGTCTCTATCTTTCTTACCCCATTCGATATTGCCTTTTTTATCAAAGCCATAATGGATTCGATAATCGCCGCTTTCCCATTCTTGAGCATAACGAAAAATCTCCGGTTCTGAAGAATAGTAGAGGGCTAAAGCCTGTATCTCATAAGCCTCCTTAAACATCTCAATGTTTATTCTAATGTTGTTCATTTATTTTTCTCCGATTGATGATAGATAATCTTTCCCCAAATCTGTCATTATTCTACCATTACTTCTTTGCTCCATTAATTTTAGTCTTTTGAGTTGGGGTTCTATTACATCCACTAGAGTTCTTTCTGATAATTCTGTTTCAGCCGATAGAAGTTTTATACCCATTGGCCTATTTTTCTCAGCTAACTTTCTGAGCACTTCAAAATCCTGTCTTCTTAATCCATTTCTATCCACACCCAACAGGTCCCAAACCTCTTTGGCTAAGTTTTTAGTAATACTTGTATCCTTAGCAAAGGCTGCTCTTTCTAGTCTTTCTAAGTATCCCAAAGCAATTCGGGGAACACCCCTAGATCTTCTAGCAATATCTTTAATAACAGTATCAGTAATTCTCTTAGCTAATTTTCTCCTAGCTCCCCGAAGAATTTTCTCTATTTCCTCATCAGCATACCATTGAAGATAGAACTGTAACTTAAACCTACTTCTCATCGGAGGTTCTATCATTCCTTCAATGGTAGTAGCGCCCACAATTACAAAATCTGGCACATCAATGGCATCTGTATCCTCAGAAGTTTCTTCATTATAGGCAGATACTCCTTTAGTATTTGTAATATCTATCTCTTCTTCTTCCATTAGCGTATACAGATTCTCTTGGTTTCTTCTGGGCATTTCATGAATTTCATCTATGAAAATAATGTGAAACTTATCTTCGTCTTCTTTCCTAGATTTTACAATGTGTTGGAGTAAACTATAGGGTGTTCTGAGTCTATTTCCCTGGGTGAATGTGACGGTGTAACCCAGCTCTCTTGCCAAGACTCTTGCTATTGAGCTTTTGCCACATCCAGCCTTTCCTATTAATAGAGTATGAGGAAAACGTTCTTTAGTTTTTTTGCAGGCAGATATTTCCAGTTTCAATACTTTCTTAATGTGTTCCTGTCCAATAAAATCATCTAGACATTTTAATTGAAATTTTGGCATTTTTCTTACCCTCTAATGCTTTTCTAATTTGTTCTCCATCAGTTTCAGTATATATTCTCTCATTGAACCCTTTGAACTCCTTAGCCTTTAAAATATCCTGACATTGTTTGGATGTAAGTTTTGTAGAACTCAATAATTTATCCACTTTTGTTGTGCTGAGAGTTACAATCTGTTTTATAAATTTTCTGGGTAACTTTTCCACTAGATTTATATTATAAACTTTTTTGGGTTTTTTAGAGTAATGAATCTTGTATCCATCAGTTTCTATTTTTTCGTTTACCGAGTCATCCGGAAATTTTTCAGCAAAGGCCTTCTTGGTTAAATTAGATAGATACTCATATCGTGTCTTTAAGCGTTTTATCTCCAAGTTTAGTTCACATAATTCTTTTATACTCTCATTGCTTATTTTTATTTTTGACATTTATTTCTCCTATTAATTATATTTTGAGAAGATTTTACATATTCATCTCTCTTTTAAAATCTAAATTTTTATCCAGTTTATGTAGCTCATACAGCGTAAAAACAATTGTTCTTATAGCAGCTACCACTTCCCTTTCCATTTCTTCATCGTCATCAGTAATTTCTTTTATCTTCTTCTCCTCCAGACAACCAAACAAAGCATTTACTCTCTGATTCGTGTTAATAAAATTTCTCAGATCCTCATTGTTTTCCTTGGGTAACGTTCTCATAAATATACTCAGCATCGTATTCTCATCTAAGTTATCCAATATCTCTTGGAATTTAGCCATTAATTTTCTCCTTTCTATTCTCAGTCACAGCTTTCTGAACTTTTTTGAGCTGAGACTCAATGTTTTTCAATTTTCCCTCTAATTTCCAACGCAGACTTTGCATTCCGTTATAAAGTTCAGGCAAGAAAACCCCCGAATTCATTCGTGGGGATGAATTGCTAAGATGATTATTTCGACTTAAATTTTTGCATTTTGCATATAATGAGAATAGCATGAATAAAACTTTTAAATATCGACTACTTCCGACGAAAAAACAAAAAAGGATTCTTCAAGAACAGCTCAATGAATGTCGTTGGCTCTATAACCATTTTCTTGAAGAGCGGAAAAATGCCTGGGAAAAAGAGAAGAAAAGTGTTACACGTTTTGACCAATACAATTCTCTTCCTAATTTGAAAAAAGAGAATCCCTCTCTTAATAATGTTTATTCTCAAGTACTGCAAGATGTTGCTGATAGAATAAATAAATCTTTTCAAAACTTTTTCCGTAGAGTTAAACAAGGAGAAAAGTCTGGTTATCCTCGTTTTAAAGGATATAATCGTTATGATAGCTTTACCTATAAGCAAGCAGGTTTCGGCTGGAAGATTGAGACTGACCAACTTTGTTTTTCTAAAATAGGTTCTGTCAAGGTTAAATTCCATCGCCCCATTGTTGGAGCTCTTAAAACCTGCATTCTTAGGAAAAAAGCTGATGAGTGGTACGCTTGCATATCTGTCGATTATCAGCCAAAGCCTCTACCAAAAAGTGAAAGAGCAGTCGGTATTGATGTTGGGCTTGAAAATTTTGCTACCTTTTCCAGCAAAGAAAAAATTGCTAATCCTCGTTTCTTCAAATCTGAGGAAAAAGCTCTTGTTAAAGCTCAGCGAAAGTTCTCTAAATGGCCTAAAGGTAGTTCTGAAAGACAGAAAGCTAAAAAAGTTGTAACCCGTATCTACGAAAGGATCTCCAATAAACGCCATAATTTCATCCACCAAGAATCTCGAAAGATTATTAACCTTTTCGGTATTATCTGTATCGAAAAACTGAACATAAAAAATATGATGAAAAATCATTATCTGGCAAAATCCATTGCAGATGTTGCGTGGAATCAGTTTGCTCAAGTATTGACCTTCAAAGCGGAAGAAGCTGGTCGTCAATTCATAGCAGTTGACCCACGAGATACGAGTCAAATTTGTAGCCAATGTGGAACAGTAGTTAGAAAAAAGCTCTCTACTCGCTGGCACAAATGCCCTGTTTGTGGTATTCGTCTGCATAGAGATCTTAATGCCTCTAGAAATATTTTGGCTCTGGGACTACAGAGCTTGGGACTTGTCTCTAGAAACCCCCGACTTTAGTCGTGGGGAGTAGTCACTGCTTCTCTTGCGCTTTTAGCACAAGTATGAACAAATCTGAGACTCGGCAGTTTTACTATTTGATCTGCCGAAGCGACCTTTACTTTTCCATCTTTGTCTTTGTAAACAAAATAGATCTTCATTTTATCTATCCTTTCAATAAAAAAGAGGATTTTTGACACAGAAATAGTCTACTCATCCTCTCTTTCTAAACTTGAACTAGTATTATCTATCTAAATCCACAGGCATTAGGAGATACTGATAGTTTCCCTCTTTTATTATTATTGCATCTCCTTTTTTCCTAAGTCCTATTCTCAGCTCAGAATCTTTTATTTGTTTTATTCCGTCATTTAGCATCTTACAATTCAGTCCAACGCTAATATTCATATCCCCACTATAAGATATTTTTTGCTCAATTCTTCTGTCCGAGTTATCCGCTATGACTGTTAGCTTTTGATTATAGAAAACAAATCTTGCAACAGGTTCTATCTTTAGAGTGGTTCTCAAAGTGCCAACAAATTCTTTTCTATCTAGAACAACTTCTTTTGAATCATTCACAGATACTAATTCTCGCCACTTGGGAAATGACAAATCTTCTAAGTGGAATGTTTCCAGAACGTTATTCAGCTCAAATTGAACATACTCTTTATTCTTTCTTATCTTGATGTGGCTTCCCCCTGCCAACAACTTTAATAACATTCTAACGCCTTTGGTCGGCAGGATAAATTGAAATTGATGTTCACTGAGTCTTATCGGTAGAGTCCAATTAGCTAAATGTTGTCCGGTTGTGGCTGTAAATGATAAATCACGCTCCAAAAATTCAACATAAATTCCACAAAGACTTGATCTCATTTCATCAGTGGATTGTGCAAACAAAACTTTTTTCAATCCCTCGAGAAAAATGGATGTTTCGATCTCCTCTTCTTCAGCCTCTATTCCTTTCGGTAGCATTGGAAATTCTTCTGCTGGAAAACAATTTTTGATAGTAGATTCAATCTTTCCATCTGATACTTTTACCAGTTCCGTATCGACATCAATATCTACATTTATTTCATCTCCCCTCAACAACTGCACCGATTCCTTCAACATCTTTTTAGGAACAGCTAGAACCCAATTTCCATTTCCTTCGATCGGCTCATTTATTTCTATCGCTTCGCTTAGATTAGATTAGACCATCTAAAACATAAGTTCCCGTTTTTTTGTCCCAGCAGCACAGCTCCTAAAATAGGTAGTGTACCGCTATCTTTTCCTGTTAATTCTATCATCTCCAATAGTTTCTTTTTCGCTATCAACATTGTTTTCCCCCCTCTAGGAATTTTTTGTTTTGTAGCTCTCCTTCTTGCTGATAAACTATCGATATCAGAGATGTTTATCATGTTCCTTGTCTCCTTTCTCTTTTTCGTCTAATCTGTTCTGAGTTTTATGTAACCCAATATTTTGTGATTATTCTCCTTGTCTGCCTCCCAAAATTTTTTGCAATTTCTTTATTTCTTAGAAAGAGATCAATTGTATCCTCAATTTTCTTGCCTCTAGCAGTTTTCCCCATAAGATCCTGAATTTCAAATTCTAAATATAATTTATCTCCCCATTGAAGATCATATTTCTTTTTAAGATCTCTAGAAACTGCAACATATTTCATACCCCAAAGTTTTTGGACAGTAGCATATTTACCCGATGCCATTTGTCGCTCATGTCCTGAAGTTTGGGATTTAGATGGTGAGTATGCGGTTACAGTAACTTCTTCTATTATGATGTTGGGTGAGATGGGGGAGTGTTGAGAATATCCTATGAATTATTGAACCAGGCTAGAACGGATAACTTATATCAGCATAATGATACAGAATACTCTGAAATTGTATCAACATGATGATTACACGTTTATAGGAGCATAAGAAATGCAGTTATTTAAAAGAATCAAAAGTTCTATTGTCCGTGCCAAACGCGGCGAGGCTCCTGAAGATACCTGAATCGGACGAGTAACCTTTGATTTAGTTGGAGTGATCTTTACTAATTGGGGCGTTGGCTACAATGGGAAAAGTGAGAAGAATTTTGCGAGCGAAGGGGGGTAGAGAAAGAATAGTGAATCACTCGCCGGTTTCAGCCGCCTGCCTCAAAGCCAAGAAAGCTTGTTTTAGTTCTTGCCTAACTGCACTTTCAGGTTCTCCAAGTATAAGTTTCTGGTATTCGTCCAAGAACTGTATACGTAACCGGTGAAACAGGTGTAAGAAATGACGCAAGAAATTAATGCAATCCAGAACAACGAACTCAATACCCCCTGTTTTCTCATATAAAGCTTTAGCGTAGTCTTGTACGTCTTCCTCAATGGGATCTGTAGTAATGAAGATGTAGTTGTCAATTTTCTTGCTACTGTTGCCCAGTTTTTGCAAAGCTCGATCAATATCGGTCTGCGTGACTCGTCTCGTTTTCATTTCATAGCCAGTTACGACATTATCGTCATCTATGAGTGTAATTTCTAAGTCCCCTAGTGCTCCAGTCTGTTCGTCAGCAGCAGTGTGAGATGTAAGTGGTAAAACGCGTTCTCTAAGATAGTTTTCCGCTGCTTTGTAGGCTGCTGCTACAGCTAGAACTGGAAGACGACTTGAACGAGGGCAATTAAGATGCTGTTCAACGAGGATGACAATATTCTCAGATGATAAAGGTGTCCTGTCCTCGGAACTTTCGAGTCCAGAGAGTAGTATTTCGAGTTGTTGTTTTCTTTCATTTCGCAAAATCAAAAGACATCTTACGGTTTCCGCAAGAGCACCTTCCGCCGACAGTTTGTTCTCATATACGTCAGTGAGTAGTTGAAGTGTTTTTTCATACAAGTCTTTGGGGCGTCCCTCCAAATCAAGGTTGGGGGTTAAAGTCGTATTTCTATTCCGGAACGCTGGTGTAAGGAAAGCAGTTGTTGGATTACATGGTAAATCGTGTTCCCTGATTAAGTCTATTATATATCTTTCATCATATGTGCGGCCAGAGTAACTATCGGAGCTCGCGATCTCAGTATACGGCTTACGGATATCCATCTGTGGTTTGTGTATCTTTGCTAGCAACGTAGCCAGTAATAAGCGCACACAAGCCCGATTCATTTTGTTGCGGCATACAGAATTAATCCTGCCGTGAATCTGACGGTTCTTGATGATTGGGTTGGAAATATTGGCCAATGCACGTTTTAGCGCTGTGTTAAGTATTTGCTTTGGATCTGGCATTGTGAAATTCCAATTGTGATGCTTTGCAAGGGGAATCGTAGTTTACCCAAAGAATTTCCCTCCGCAAGGTCTTAACCGACTGGCAAGATTTTACAGGGCCTTTGATACATTGCCAGTCACCATATAATTCTTCTAACAACTCGGAGCGATAAGCAGATAGAGCAACTTTACCTTTAGCGTTGCGGAGAACTTGAGCAAGATCGCGGTGCTGGTCATTCGTCATCTCATATCCATAAGCGTTGGGGTCTCCACGCGAGTCATGAGGGTACGGAGGATCACAATAGAATAGCGTTTCCTCGCTATCGTAGCGTCTAATGACGTTGATAGCATGGTCATTCTCTATCTGGACCCGGAGAAGTCGTTGAGCAATTCCAGGAAGGTCTTCTATAGCTCCTAGCCACCTTGAGACGGCTCCTGCCATTTTTGCACGGCTTGTCAGGCGGCAGTGTGCCCACCTGCCAGAGCTCGCTTTTTGGCCGAGCCCAGTCCTTACCTGTCTGGCCCGGATATAAAACCGTCTCGCTCTTTCCAGGTCTGAAAGATTCTCTGTGGGTTCCGAGATAGCCTTCTCGAATTCTTCACGGGAGAAAGGAGTCAAACCGATGGCTTCAATCAGAGGATCCTTTTGGGTACGTAGCACGCGAAAGAAATTAACGACCTCCCCATCAATATCGTTATACGTTTCTATAGGTGACGGTTCTCTGTTAATCAGGACTGCTGCTGATCCACCAAAAGGTTCGCAAAAGTGTTTTGTCTTTGGCAACAAGGGAAGGAGCCAGTTGAGATGACTAAACTTTCCTCCATACCATCCGAAAGCTATGAGTCTGCGTTCGTGTGTTTTATTGTTTATGAGGTTTCTGGACATTTTATCATCGATGCTAATATAGCTGGGAGATAAATTAACATTGCTCGGTGACCACAATCCTTTATGCTTTCCGCAGTAGTAGCAGTATCTACCCGTCTTTATTTTCTTCCCGCACCTTTCACCTTTTCTCTGTTTGCGATGAGAGAGATCCCACCATTTTTTATATACTTACTACTACTATAGCAAAATTAATCAATCTGTTAAATTGAAAGCAATTTAAACCACATCTAAATTTTTTAATGAACTTCTGGCTGACAAATTTCAAGGTTTATCCTCTTATAAATTTATCCGTATCCTTTGAAATAAGGGGGATTTTACCCGTTTTGTTTAAGAAGGTAATAAGATTAATATCACTTGAGAAAAATCTACCGTTAGACACCGTAATTTTAAGAGTAAATATAATTTCATTTTGTCAAAGTTCAAGCTCCACTTATGTGCCAATGTCATAAAAATCTATCAAACCTACAACTGGATTGATAAAATTCTGTTGATAGGGTAGCTCTGATCTTACCTATTTTTGCTTTTTTTCTAATCTCTTGTAACATGGAACGCTTATGAATCATCTCACCTATTTGGCTCAAGGTATATGCTTTATACCATTCCTTGGCACTGATTTTTCTTTCAATCTCCTGTCGTTCCTCCCATGATGCAGCTTCAGATAACTGGTCCCTTAACTCTCTGATGGTCTTTACAACCAGGTCAAGAGCTTCAAATCCCTCTCTACGTCTCTCCTCCAGATTATTCCTCTCCTTCTCTATCTGTTCTTCAGGTCTCCTGTTGATTTCCTTTTCGACTGCCTTGTCTTTGCCCCATTTAAAAACATTGTGTACAAGCTCATCCACGCTCATCTTGTGGATATCAGGTGGTTCAATCCAGTGAGTTTCCATCCTTTCCTCCTTTCTGTACAAATCCGCTCTTAACCGAAAATGCTCCACGGAGAAACTCAATAGCTTGACGGTGCTCCACTATGATAACGCGATTCCTTTCTTTATTGCATCGTTGAGGGCCTTCATCATGTACCCCAGCCAAGTACCGTCCGCTAATGGCGATTCAAGCAACTTTCCACTGAATACTTTCCTCGCTATTTGCTTGTAGTGTTTGCCGCCCAAAACAACTACCTTATCGTACTTGTCTAGTCCTTTTTCTGCACTTTGTCTTGAAAGCTCCTGTATCGTCATCGGGTCTGTCGTGCTGTCGATGAAAGTGACGTTATAAGCCCCTGGAACCACTTCATCAGGAAATAAGAACCCGTATTTTGCGGACAAGAAACACCAGGACGAATAGAATCTTTCGGCATATTCCCTACATTTCGTGGTAAAGGGCCCAATGTAGGCATCCTTTGCCCTTGTGGGTCCTGCACTTGGGTTCTTCTTCCATACCTTCATTTGGCTACAAGGAACAATGCATAATGTCTTCATGTTTTTACGCCCACCTTCCCTTACTTATTTTTTAAATACTCCCTCAGGACCTCCCTCAAAACAGCCGAGGCGGTCCTTTATTTGCCCCAATATCTTAATTAATTCATTAGTCAGGGGTAAAATTTTATCCTCTGGCATCTTGTTCTATTTTCTATTTCACTTCTGGGTTTATTGTACTCAGAAAGCTCTTTACATCCTTTGATTTAATAATTTCAACAGATTTATCATCTCTAACAAAAATTAAACTTATATTAAGTTTTTCAAATACTACAGATTCCGAATATTTAGGAAGAATAAGTCTGTAAGACAATTTTTCGCGTTGTTCAGTTTTAGTAAAAGGAATACATATTGCATAATTTACATTTTCGTTTACTGTAGAGATACTTTTTATTAGTTGCCCTATTCCGGTATCGAAGTTCACATTATATTGAGCTGTATTTTTATCGTAATCACCCTTCGCTTCAACAATCCATTGTTCTTGATTTTTTCTTGCTCTCATATCAATTTTATTACCACCGGGTCCTAAAAATTCTTTTTCAACTGTATATCCCCTTTTCTTAAACCAATCCATCACTGCGTTCTCAACTTCAAATTCTTTCATAATTCCCCCTTTTCACTTCACCTCACTTTCTCCCTTAAACCTTTCCCCGGTCTAAACTTGGGGACTTCTCTTGCTGGAATCTGAATAGTCTGTCCTGTCCGAGGATTCCTTCCTTTCCTTGCTTTTCTTTCCATGACCTGAAAAGCACCGAAGCCGACTAAAGTGACTCTTTCTTCTCTGCCCAGGGAATCGGTTATAGCTGGGATTACTGCATTAACCGCTTCCCTACATGTTTTTTGGTAGAATGTTATGATATCTAGGTGCTATGGTATATGGAAAAGTTACATTGAAGAAGTAGGAAATAACGAATTTAAACTTCTATAGAAGATAAATAAAAATTGTTAATTTCTCTACTTTGGATTACCCGGTCCTATCTTATATTTAAACCCTCTATCCGCCCTCCTGAAAATATACCCTAAGGGAATGTTCTTAACAACATTAATATCAGCCGAAACCAAAAATCTATGTCCTGGAGTGTAAAATTTATTCATTGTTTTTTTATCTAAGAAGTTCATAAAACTCATAGCAATATACCCATATTGTCCTATCTTACCAACATCTCGCGATCTTACTGGAATTTGAACAGATCTCCATACATCTTCCTTCGGTTGATAATACATCACAAATGTGTGCCCAGTAAAATCTGGATCTACTATATCAATAACTCTTCCTTTTATCGTACTTACATTCACAGACTTTGCTAAACTACTAGATTCACCTGACCAATCAAGACAATCACCATAAAAATGATCCTTGGTTTTAAATAAAGTCCATTGATAGTCAGGATTTTCTAAGTGTTTTTTTCTTACTTTTTGCCCATTAACGATCATTGTTTTTAATAAATCATAACGATCAAGATGATCGATCACAAAATTATCTATTGAGTGTATAAGATAACCTGAATTAACAAAATAAAACTGCTTCAAAACATAGTCTCTCTGTTCTTTAATAGTATCCTGACTAATAAACATCCAGTCAAATTCAAATTTTTCCATTTGTTTTTTAGAGAATACATCTTCCCAGCTCCTCTGAAGACGTTTTTTATAGAAATTTATATATTGATTAGACATTGCTCCACCAGCTAGTGCAATGGCAGCTTCTAGTGGATAATTTTTAGCTTGCCAATTAGCCTCTTTTTCTCTGATTATCTTATCTGTTTCTTCAATAAATTTGATCATATTATGAGCATAATCTAAAACTTCTTTATCAACTTCATCATCTCCAATTGTAATTACTGTACCATAATCTAGGGCAGCGCCCAGAGCTATAGTTTCATAACCTTCAGGAATTCCTTTTTCTAATAACTTACTTAAAACAAAAAGTTGTGTATTAAAATCAGGAACCTTATATCTAAACACTCTTTTATTAGGATGACCAAAATTATTAATAAGATAAAGCCCTTTTCTTACTTCATAATTATCTTCTGCTAGCTTTACTATCCTATCAAGACCTTGTTTTGCCTCTTCTGAAAATAATCCCTTTTCTTGTAATTCTTTGACATCATCTTTTAAATACATATAGCTATTTAGTTTCACTGGATCTTTTTTTACCCAACGGATATCATCCCACCAAATTCCGTCTATGATTCTTGGACTAGTTAGATAAATTAGAGGATCTTTTCTAGAAACTAATAGTTCGAGTAATTTTTTCTCACTTTTACTTATTTTTAAATCCTCTAAAAACTGTCCCATTTCAGCAATCCATTGCTGAGCATCTTTTGGCAGTTTAGAAATCAGGTTTTTGTATTCTTCAACTAAGGATTCAGAAATTTGCTTAGTATAAACTTCAGGAATCTTATTTATTGCAGTTTCTAGATTAAATTCTGATGGTTTTAAAGGTCTAGATAATTTTGACTGATCCTTTTGCTTTACTATTTCTTTTAACTCTTTAGGTTGATCATGCCCCACTACTCTTTTTTCTAATTCTTCAATTGCATTTCTCCAAGTATCAGAATTCTCTTGAGCATATGCTTTACTTGGTAAAATTTTCAATGAAAAACTGTTAAGAGTTGTAAATAAAACAGCGCTAGCTAAACCTCCAAGGGCTAAGTTCTTTAGTATGAAACCAACATCCTTAAGTTTTCTTAAATAATCCTTGATTTTACTAAATTGCATTTTAATCTTTAAGGTATAAGAATTAAAAATGGAATGCACCTCGGTAGTTAGACACATTAGCCTAGAGTTCAAATCCTCGGTCTACCCAAAAATCATGTGAAATTTCAAACCATTGCGAATCTCCAGAAAAAACCATCAGTCAATATAACTATCCTTTCCTCCTTCGCGCTCCAAACAATTTTTATCTCTTATTCTGTCAAAAGTGTAAATTTTATCTCTGATTTCTCCTTAGAATATTCTATTCCAGCCAAGTTAAGTTCTCGAAAACTATGGGCAATCTTTGCTAACTGCCCAACAGTTAGACTATATCCCAGACATTTCTCAATATCCCGTTTTTTTAGTTTTCTTATTTCCTTTGTCTCATCAATAGAAATTATAAGAAGAAGATATAGCCTAACTTCTTCTGGAGATAGCCTTTTCCATAAATCTTCTGCAATTAGTGTTCTTAACAGTTTACGTCTATTTATATCCATAGAACTTTGTTCTTTGTTCCTCTGCGCTTCCGATACTGACGTTACTTTCCCACCCTTTCTTTCAATCCTTTTCCCGCTTTGAACCTAACCACATTCTTGGCAGGAACATCTAATCTTTCTCTTGTTTGAGGGTTAGCTCCTGTCCGGGGTTTTCGCTTTTTCACTTCAAATGTGCCGAACCCAATTTAAATAGCTATTTTCTCAAAATATTTCTACGATTAAGGGAAAAGTCAGCATCTTCCTTTACGAAAGGCTCTCGGGTGATAAAGTTTTGAGGTTTCTCATTTCCATACACTAGGTGCTTTGGAAAGATATGCGTTAGAACAAATTGATTCCCCACATAACAATGAAAAGCAGATAACCACTGATATTGAGACCTATGTAAAGAATCCCCATACCTTTTAACTTCAGTAAAAAACCAAATATCTCTACTATAAACGAATAGGTCTGGAATCCCATAACTCCATCTCCCCTTTGAAAGCATCCTCACTAGATTATCTAAATGTTGCTCGTCGACAGCAGAAAGAGCTTTAACAACAGGACTAGATTTAGTTTTAGAGCTTATCTTGCTTAGAAATTCAATGTTAATCTTATCTTGCCCTGTTTTCTCTTTTATCCACTGATGAAAAGATTTTTCTTTTACTTCTTTCGATAATTGGCCGGCATAGTTTTCCATTGTTAACCACCAATCGTGAAATAGACTATGGTATAGAAAGCCTCCTATTTCTTCGCCTCTTATAGCGTTCAATCCGTTTTTCTCAAAAAATAATCGAGCTGTTTCTTCTGGTCTGAGTTCTTTTCCCTCTACAGTAGGGATTTTGCTGATTTCATTCTTGGATTTTCTGAATATTGGAATTTCTTGTTCTGAAAAAGGCAGGTATAAAGTAATAGTGGGTATCAAAGAAATACCCAGATAAGAGTCAGGCCAAATTAGTCCTTCTGTAAACAAGCTAGAAAATTTCTCTAGCCAATTGCTGTCGTATTTATTGTTCCCTGCCACCATCTTGATTTCGTTCATTTGATGTCTCCTATTTCTTCCTACATTTCTCCTTCTCTCTTTTCTTTTTCCGGTATGAGCACATCTTATCATTATTGCTCCCACAGATGATATTCCCCTTGATAGAAATAGCCCAAAGAAAGTCATCTAATTCTTATCTCATATTTTTGAATGTTTTCTTGTAAGAACCCCCGACCCCAACCTATTAGTATGTCGTCATCAAAAACAAGAGGAGTCAGTTCGTCATCTGTTATGGCGCCATTCCGCCTTTGTATGTCTGTGTAATAATATAAAACTTCCAATGTCTTGCCGTTTTTCCCATATAAGACTTCACTCCTATAGGGGTTATTTATTGCGCTGGGAATTCCAAGTGTATGAATTGTTTTAGTGCCCATAATGTTTAAAACTTCTCCCCTTGCCATACCAATAGACAATTTCATTGAATTTCTTCTATTCACCAACCTAACCCTGTCCGCGGAACACCCACTCATCCCTATTACCAGCACCAACAAAAAAGCAGCCAAGAGTTTTTTGCCTCTCATTTCAGTTCCTCCTTCCTATTTCTTTGGCCAGTTCATTACTTTGACGGGCATAAAGTCAGTCCAGTATAAACTTATCGCTTTGATCTCCACGGGTATCGTGGCTTGTTCGCTAGACGCCCCGGCGGGCCTGCCAACCGTGTAGGGCTTTGCCAACAACCCAGCCAAAAGTATAGCAATCAACGTCAAGACAATTTTGGTATACGAATCAATCTGTACTATTACTTTTTGCATTATCTAGTCCCTCCTTTGGTCTTCCTTAATTTTTCCTTTAATGCCTTTACACCTTGAATCTCCAAGTTAAACTTTCTTGCAAGCTCCTTATCACTCATTCCTTTCTCCCAACACCTGAGAAATGCTCTATCTCTTTTTCTTGTCTCTTTTTCTAAGTTTTGGACCGTTCTTTCTTCTCCTCCAAATGTTATTATTAGTAATGCTCCTAAAATTACCAAGGGCGCAGCTACTACTTTTATCCAATCGAGCGATCTGAAAAAATCCTCAAGTGAGTCTCTTCTACCATAAGCGGGCCAGATGTCATATTTTGTTGTGCTAACAATAAGAACTACAGAAACAATTACACCCACCACCCATATTATTATTAACTGTTTCTCGTTAAATATCTGTTTCATTACTCCGTCCCTCTAAAAAATTCCTCTACCCCTCAACAGGCTTGATAAAATTCTTCTGATATAGATACTTTAATTTTACCCAGGCGTTACACTCTTTCCCGTCTTTTACTACTCATTTCTCCAACCAGAAATTTCGGGAGGTTAGTTATAGTTTGATCCCTGTATTTCTCCCTTTCTGGTTTGTTAAATCTCAAATCGCCCCATACGGTCATGGGATCCGGCATTAGACCCAAGAGGTCCTTAACGGTCAAGAAAAAGAACTCGTCCGGTTTTTGAGAATGAATAAAGGCAACAACGAGTAAATAATTAGGTGGCTCAGAGGCTATGTGACTCCACGGGATTCCTATAATTCGATTATATCCTTTTACGCTTTTAACCTGTATATCCCAGTGGTCAGTCTGAGTTTTGTCACTAATACGGACGACCAAATCTACTTTCTCATCATCTACAAAGGGGAAATACACAGGAATGTCTTTTTTTAAAAGTTCTGTGGCTACTCTGAGTTCTGCGTATTTCCCATGTTTTTGTCGACTTATATTCACCTCTCCCTCCTCTCTTTTAGAGAAAATCCCTCTATCCCACAATCGGCTCGATAAAATTCTCTTGATCCTGGCACTTTCAATTATGCCCAGGGCATATAGGCTGCCTTGTCTTGAAAAAATGGCTGTATGGGCGTGTATTGCCTTCTTTTTTCTTGTTAATCAGCATAAAACCCTAATTTAGCCGGATTTTGTCTATACAGGGCAGTTTGACACTATAGCACGTCTTCTATGTTAACTTTATCTAATAACCTCAAGACTTCCTTTAAAACAATAATTCTTTTCTTATCCTCTCTGAAGGTGTAAACTGGTCTGAACTCTTCTGCAAAAGCAGAAAAGAGTATTTATGGGAGAAAGAGATGTCTATGAGAAATCAAATTCTCCCTTAATCTGTTCTTCCAAAGTGTATTCTAATTTATTCTCTCCCATAAGATTAACTCACTTTTAAAAACCCTCTTACTCCTCTGGAAACTCAAAACGGAAAGGAACTATCCCCCATTGTATTTTTTCTTCCTCAATAGGCTCGAATTTCCACATTATTAGATACTGGCGGGCGTGTTCATCTAATCTGGGCGACCCCGAGCTTCGGTAGACCTCAACATTTCTCACCTCTCCACTCGGTAGTACCCAGCATTTCAGCTCTACCACCCCTGTTTTTCCCTCTCTTTGGGCCCATTCAGGATAAGGAGGTTCCACCTGCCTCTCAATTTTCCGGCTGGCTTCAACTAATGGTTCTATAATTCCACGTCCTCGGCCTTCTTCCTCGGGTTTAATTTTTTCTTCGTCGGATGCCTCTTCGCCATTAAGAATTACTTTTCCTGAGTTCTCAGTTTTTAGTTTTTCTTTAAGATTAGATTCTTTCTTTTCTTTTTTGGTCTCTGGAATATAATCAAAGTCAGCCAACCCCTCTTCCGCTGCTTTCCGTTTTTCTTCCTCTTTTCTACGACGTTCCTCTTCTCTCTTACGATATCTATCCTCTTCTCTTTGGTTATATATTTTTGTAGAATATATATCTAATGTGGCTTCATCTTCATAATCTTTAAATTTATTATATAGAATTATTATTGCTATATCCCCAGACCATTTATATTTATATCCCCACCTACCTGATGCACTATCCCACGTGTCATTCTTTTCTTTATAACAACCAAACTTAAGTTCAACAACATCTCTCAAAGATTTGTAATCCTTATCAGTAGAAATAAAAACCTCCATAAATTGACCTTTATAGAACCCATATCGAATATACTCAAGCTTCGCTCCCCCTATCTGCAATTTGTCATTTTTCCTTTCATACCAAAGTGTATCATCATATCTCTTTCTCCTCCAAAGTAAATCATCAAATGCATCATCAACACTTCTATAATTATCATAATACTCCATATCCTCCCCCGGCGGGCCTCCCCATTTTAATCCTCTAAATCCCTCAGGCTCGTTCTGGAATGCTTGTGTTATGCTTACCAATGCAAACATAAACAGTAAGTTTATTACTGAAAATAAAATAACTTTTTTCACTTCCCTCTCCTTATGTAAAATTTTGTATTCCTGTCCTTTTATAATTTTCTTAGCTCTCAATTTATCTCTATTTATAACGAACCTAATATTCTCCAAACGTAATTACTTATTATCGGAACTTCAAAATCTTTTATCAATACTCAATTTCCATATCAATAAAAAATCTCTGCTTCCAGAATCTCTATGGAGTAGGTGGGCATAACGCTGAAATAAGGGAAACCGAGTTTGTAGGTGAGAAATTCCACCCTACGAATTTCTCCCGCCGCTAAAATAGGAGTTTCTATCCGAGAATCATATTCAATCCCATCCGCATCATAAAAAGTAGCTCTCAGTTTGACTTTACAACGTTCAAATGCGTAATTCCTTACTGTTGCAACAAGTATAAGTCCAGTATTGGAGTAACCATAGATATGAGACTGCAGAATCTCAATGGGGTCGGGTGTAACAACCGAGACTTCTTTTGAATTAGCGTATTCTTCTCCCCAATACGCCTGAATGTAGTAGGTGTATTTCGTCAGAGGTTGTAGGTTGTAGTGCTCAAATGAAGTGGTATTGGCTGGAAGCGTATCCACTATCTGGTATTGCTTTCCTCCCATATCGCAGCATACCCTGAAGCCGTCCTCGATATCTGAGTTGTCCTGCCAGGAGAGATTGATTTGCTTATAGCTTACTGCTGTGATAGTGAGATTACTTGGGGCCTCTAGCTCTGGTGGGGGTGCGACGTGCTTTTTATCGCATTTACATCCACCTAAAGCTATTGCTAAAGATACTAATAACAACAGTAAATACTTTCTTCTCATCTCCCTCACTTATTTTTTAAATACTCCCTTAGGATTCCCCTCACTAACTCGCTTATATTCTTGTTTTCCTGCGCAGCTAGCCGCTTGACCTCCTTTAGCTAACCCAGGTAAAGATTGACCACCAATTAAGTCTTCATAATTCCACTTAGATTTTCAGACTCCCAAATATAATCTTGGACTTTGGCCAAGAGTTTGGTATAAACATTAAGTCCGAAAACAATCGAGAAAATCAACTGTTGATATGATAATCTATCGTCCTTTGTATTCCAAGGCGTACTAAACGTTTTAATTTTGTTCTGTAACATCGGAAAAGAGGGCTTATCGGATTTAGAATCAAGCTCCTTTGCTTTTTCAAAGGTATCAATGTCTAGATGATGGGCAAAAATGTTTCTAATTCTCCTTATCGGTCCAATTGCATTGAGTATTTTTCTAGGAATAAGTTTTGACGAAATAGCCAGGTCAACTTTAAAAGAAAAGCTAAAATCTTTGTTATTAGCAATGCGTTTGTAATCTTTTATCCATTTAGATAAAAAGTTGTCCAACTCATTTTCAATAGTCAAAGCTCCAATTAGCGCAAAAGCCCTATCGTCCGAAGTCTCGTAGTATTTTTCTAGATAACTATTGATTTTTTTTCGAGTCTCTTCAAAGTCTTTTTTATCACAAGGATATTTAAAGGGACTAGAAAAAAGCGAGTCTCCTTTTTGACCTCCCAGATTAAGTTTTTGGTAGAGTCTCACTCTCACGATTAACCTCCCTTTGTGCAAACATCATTTACTTAGTAAACTTCCTATTTCTAAAAAACTCTCTTAAACCTGACTTTCGCCAATACAAGGCTTTGTTCTTTGAAGAGTGCATGAGTTGCCTGTTTTAGGCATTCGATGTGTATTACCCAATATATTGATTAAAACTTATTACCTTAATGTTACCCCTTGACAAATTTTGAGGCTGTGATATACTATAATTAGTATTGCCCTAGGAGATAATTATGGCCTCTCTTATAAAGAAGAAAAAGGGCAAAAGACTCTACTATTATATGGTTGAATCAAAGAGAGTTAATGGTAAACCCAGAATTGTAAATCAAACCTATCTCGGTCCTGTGGAAAGGGTTGTTAGGATACTCTCTGAGTATCCTAAAAGAGTAGAGCCTAAAGAAGTAGAGCATCTTAATTTTGGCCTTCTTGCTGCTCTTTTATCCCTTGCCAAAAGGATTAATCTGGTAGATACCATAAACAAACACACATCTAAAAGACGTCAGGGAATATCTCCAGGCGATTATATTCTTCTTATTGTTCTTAATAGATGTATTGATCCAAAGAGCAAAAAGTCCCTTTGTACCTGGTACAAAAAGAGTTTTCTTCCTCGCATATTTGGTTTTCCTTCTTCCCTCTTAGATAGTCAGAACTTCTGGAACCATATGGAGAAATTAGATAAATTTGATATCGAGGCAATTGAGCTTGACATCTATAGTAGCTTAATACAAAACTTTGATATCCATCTTGAGGCACTTATCTACGATACCACTAACTTTTTCACCTATATTGCCGAAGATAACGAGAAATCCAAACTGGCAGAACATGGTAAAAACAAGGCAAAAAGGAACGATCTTCGCCAGGTTAACCTTGCTCTTCTTGTGGCAAAGGATTTTGGTATTCCCCTTCTTCATCTTCTTTACGAAGGCTCAATGCATGATGCCAAACTTTTTCCCGAGGTCACCGAGGAGCTTGTCAGACGATATCAAATCTTTGCTGAAGAGTGTGAGAAAATAACCCTGATCTTTGATAAAGGGAACAACTCCAGGAAAAATATCCAGGGTATAGATAAAACGAAATACTTCTTTGTTGGCTCTTTAAAACCATCTCATCATAAGGATCTTCTTAAGGTATCTCTTGAAAGGTACGAGGATCTTGGTGATCTTAAGGTATACCGAAGAAAAAAAGAAGTTTTCGGAAAGATGAGAACCATTGTTGTCTCCTTCAACCCCAAGCTTTACCGAAAGCAGCTTTTTCGCCTCAAAAGAACAATCCAGAAGGAGAAGCTAAAGATATTCGAGCTTAAGGGAAAACTAAATCAGGGAAAATGGAGGAGTAAGCGAAAAGTGAGGGAGAAAATAGCTAGAGAGCTATCCAAAGAGGGAAAGAAGCTTCTTAGCATCACCCTAACTCAGAAAGACAAGAAGATTTCCCTTTCGGTAAGAAGTAACCGAAAAGAGATTTATCAAAGAACAAAAAAACTTGGCAAGAATATCATTTTCACCGACAATCACAACTGGTCATCCCAGGAAATAATTCAGGTCTACAAGGACAAAAACATCATCGAGGATAACT
>Ga0315541_1000819_pt1 | contig 31660 bp, 47 predicted proteins | sample SalMarSW160190MG_FD_203095 | JGI IMG/M metagenome (GOLD analysis project Ga0315541, IMG submission 203095) | Salt marsh sediment microbial communities from the Plum Island Ecosystem LTER, Massachusetts, United States - Salt Marsh Sediment SW1601-190 ...
CACCTATACCAAGAAGGACGGGACTGAGACGGTGGAGGAACACTTCGCCCGCCCGGAGTGGCAGGCCGATATGACCCACCTGGAGCGGCAGTATTTCGACAGGTGGGGTAAGAAAGAGAAGCACGAGTTTACCGGAAAGGATGGTAAGCCGATAGAGGCGGAGATAGATGCAAAAGGAAAACTCCTTGATGCACTCAATAAGTTTGCTGCCGGAGCAGGAGCGGCGGAAGGCGATAAACCGGCTGACACAACAGGAGGCTGAGGCTCTCCTTTACGACTGGGAAGCCTGGGCCCGGCCGAACCAGCTGCCACCGGCCTGGGCCTGGTACATCTGGCTTATCCTCAGCGGGCGGGGCTTCGGGAAGACCCGCACCGGTAACGAGCTGGTTATCAGGTGGGCCAGGGAAGGCTATAACCCCATAGCTCTGATAGGCCAGACCAAGGCCGATGTCCGAGATACCATCGTCGAGGTCGGCGACAGCTCCATCCTGAAGATAAGCCCGCCCTGGTTCTACCCGGAGTACGAGCCCTCCAAGCGCCGGGTGATCTGGCCGAACGGGGTACTGGGCATTATCTACTCAGGGGATGAGCCGGACCAGCTGCGCGGCCCGCAGCACGCCAAAGCCCTCGTGGATGAAATCTCGAAGTATAAGTACCCGCAGGATACCTGGGACAACCTGATGTTCGGCCTGCGGGTCGGCACCAACCCCCAGGCGGTGGTGGCAACTACCCCCAGGCCCATCAAGCTGATTAAGACACTGCTCAAAGACCCGAAGACAGCTATCACCCGGGGGCACACGATGGATAACAAGGCCAACCTGGCGCCGTCTTTCCTGAAGTATATCATCGAGAAGTATCAGGGGACACGGCTCGGCCGGCAGGAGCTGGACGGGGAGGTGCTGGACGATAACCCCGATGCCCTCTGGAAGCGAGACAGGATTGACGAGCTGAGGGTCAGGCAGCACCCGGACCTGACCCGGGTCGTGGTGGCCATAGACCCGGCGGCCTCGGACAGCCCGGAGTCGGCGGAGACGGGCATTATCGTGGCCGGCGTTGCGATGTTCAACGGGCAGTTCCACGGCTATATCCTGGATGATTTAACGATAAGGTCTTCCCCCAGCGGCTGGGCGACCGCCGCGGTAACCGGATACTACAAGCACAAGGCCGACCGGATAGTCGGCGAGGTCAATAACGGCGGGGACATGGTGGAGCACACGGTCAGGACAGTTGAAAAGAACGCGTCCTATAAAGCCGTCCATGCCAGTCGTGGTAAGGCGGTCCGGGCGGAGCCGGTCAGCGCCCTCTACGAGCAGGGGCGGGTTCACCACGTCGGGTTCTTTGCCGAACTCGAAGACCAGCTCTGCGAGTGGGTGCCCGGGGGCACCTCGCCGGACCGGCTCGATGCCCTGGTCTGGGCTCTTACCGAGCTGATGATTGAAGAGTCCAAGCCCCCGAAAGAATTTATGATAGGAGTAGCGGCTTGATGTTAAATGAGCTTAGAAGCAGGATAGCCATAGCCCTTCTCCCGAAGAAAAACGGAGAGAAGGCAGTCAACACCGCGGCCTTGAATCCCTTCCAGATTCTCTCCCTGCAGTATGCCAGCGTCCCGGTCTATACCGATATGACGGTGAGGAAGGCAACCCGCGAGGGCTATAAAATCAGCGTCTATGTCTACCGCGCCGTGAGGACGATTATCCAGGCGTCCTCGGCCATTCCCTGGGTCATCCTGGACAGCAAAGGGGAGATAATAGAAGGGCACCCGCTGGCGAAGGTGCTACGGAAACCCAACCCGGAGTTCTCGGGGCAGGACCTGATGGAGTTCCTCGTCGCCCACCTCGAGCTGACGGGGAATGCCCTCTGGCAGCCGATAATCGTGGGAAAGCAGGTCAAGGAGATCTGGACGGTGATGCCCGACCTGGTGCAACCCATCCCCTCGGATGTCCCCGGTGAATGGCTGAAGGGTTGGCAGGTGACCAGCGCCGGAGGCGGCCAGCAGGTGGTACCCCCGGGCCAGTTCGTCCACTTCATGATGGTCGACCCTGGCAACCCGTATTGGGGCATGGGGCCGCTGCAGGCAGCCGCCCGGACCATCGACACGGACAACGAGGCCCAGGATACCCAGAAGATTTCAATGCAGAATAGAGGTGTCACCGACGGGGTCTTCACGCATGAGACTCCGCTGTCGCAGGAGCAGTTCGAGGAGGCACGCCGGCAAATAAAGGAATACTTCCTGGCTAAGAGCAGGAGACGCGAGCCCTGGGTGCTGGGCGCCGGGGCCAAGTGGAACCAGATGTCCCTGACCGCTATCGAGATGGACTATATCGCCTCCAGACTCTCCGGGAAGCGTGACATAGCCGGGGCGTTCGGGATAAGCCCGATATTCCTCGGAGATTTAGAACAATCGTCCTATAACAATATGATGGAGGCTCGCAAGGCTCTCTATGAAGACGTTGTCATCCCGCTGCTCGACGATATAAAGTCGACGCTCAATCTCAGGCTGGCCCCGATGTACGGGGACATTACGATTTCGTATGATACCTCCAAGGTGGCCGCCCTCCGTGAAGACTTTTCCAAGAAGGTGGAGCAGGCCAAGAACTTGTGGGCGATGGGGGTCCCTTTCGACCAGATAAACGAGAGGCTGGAGATGGGCTTCAACGAGTTTACCGGCTGGGACAGAGGCTATTTGCCCCTGACCCTCTTGCCGGCCGGAGTTCCTACGAAGGCAGGAGTCAAGGCCGCCGACCTGGAGACAGAAGAGGCCAAGGCCGCTCAGTGGAAGAGAATAGACCGCCGGCGCGTCGCCTGGTGGGGAGTGGTCAGCGGGAAGGTCATCCCGCTCTATGAGGCCGAGGCCAAGGCGATAGAGAAGGCGCTGAAGGGCATCAAGGCCCAGGCCGACCTGGAGAAGGTCATCAACGGGGCTATCGATAGCATGGCGCCGGAGTGGGAGAAGATGATGACCGCTATCCTGGGCGCTCTTATCGAGGACTTCGGGGCCGTAATCGCTGAGGACTTCGGCGGGAAGTCGGCCGGCGGTGGAGAGGCGAAGTGGACATTTGACCCCATGAGCCTGGCTGCCGTGGCCTGGATGAAGAAGAACGGCGCCGCCGACGTGAAGAGCATCCTGGATACTGATAAGGCCGAGATGAGGGCCGTCCTGGTGGCCGGGCAGGAAGAGGGCTTGAGCACCGTGCAAATCGGCCGTAATATGCGGCAGTTCTATTCAGACCGGTCGCCGTATAAAGCGATGAGGGTCGCACGCACGGAGACATCTCATGCTGCTGGCTTCGGGCAGCGTGAAGCTGCCAAGCAAAGTGGCGTGGTAAAGAGAAAGCAATTTATCACGAGCAGAGACGACCGTGTGAGAGATGAGCATGCTGCTATGGATGGTGAAACAGTAGATTTTAACGAGCCTTATTCCGATGGTTCTATGTATCCTGGCGAAAACAGCATTAACTGTAGATGTGTGGAAGGGTATTTGACTAGATAATTTAACAGGGAGATAGCGCAATGCAAAATGGCTTATTTGAGAAGATGATAGACGAGGCTGCCGAGGAAGTCGCCAACAAAGGCTGGAAGGGGGCCGACCAGAATGCCGTGACCCTAGCAGCGTTCGGCCTATTATATAAGCTGGTCAGTAACAGGATGCACAGTATCTCAAAGCCCTTCTGGTGGGCGGCCGGGGTTATCGGAGCCGGCGTCCTCTGGTACATAGTGAGCAACCTGATTGGCATGGTAACAGGCAACGGTTAACTGAAAAGGGAGGTCAAAATGAAACCGGAACACAAGACAGTCAGCTTTGAAATTAAGGAAGTCGACGAGGAGACGGGGGTTTTCACGGGCTACGCAGCTACCTTCTCGAAAAAGCCCGACTCATACGGCGATATTATCGAGCCCGGCGCGTTCGCCAAGACTCTCAAGGAAATGGGCAATCGGGTAAAAATCCTCTGGAATCACAACACCCTGGAGCCGATTGGAAAGCCCGAGGAGCTGCTGGAGGATGATAAAGGCCTGTTCTTTAAGGGCAAGCTGAGCCTCGGTGTCCAGCGCGCCAGGGAAGTCCTGAGCCTTATGAAAGACGGCGTCATCACCGAGATGTCTTTCGGTTACGATACCATGAGGGAATCGTGGCAGGACGGCACCCGGCATCTGCAGGAAATGAGGCTGTGGGACGTGTCGCCGGTCACCTTTGCCGCCAACCCCGAGGCGGTCGTGCTGAGCGTCAAGAAGGCAACGACCTTCGCCGATTTACCCCTGGCGGATCGTGAGGACGAGTGGGATGCCACCGCTGCGGAGAAAAGGGTCCGCGCCTGGGCCGGCGGAGAGGATAATCTAAACTGGAATAAATACCGCCAGGCCTTCTACTGGTACGACGGGGAGAGCCCCGAGCTGTTCGGGAGCTACAAGCTGGGCTTCGCCGACGTGGCGGGGAGCCGGCTCACTGCCATCCCGCGGGGGATCTTCGCCGTGGCCGCGGTGATAATGGGCGCCCGGGGAGGAGTCCAGATCCCAGACGAGGAGATGTCGGCGGTGAAAGCCCACGTCGAGAAATATTACGCCAAGATGCGGAAGGAATTTGACGACGAGGAGATAATCGCCCCGTGGAATAAGGCCGAAACTTTTAACTGCGAATGTGTCGATTGTGGGCACGAGCTCATATCTGAGAAGCACTGCAGCGATACTAAATGCCCGGAATGTGGAGGTGAGATGAGAAGGGCTGAACGCCCTGGCCCAGGAAAGGAAAAATCAGGGCGTGTCTTGAGCGCCACGAACCTGGCGAAAGTCCAGGCGGCGCTCGCTGCTCTCCAGGCACTTCTCGAGGCTGCTATAAGTGAGTCAGAGCCGGAGAAATCCACTCAGCTCGCGGAAGCTACCAAGGAAGCCGCGGAACTGGAGATTATAGTGGCGAGTCTCAAGGCCGAGAACGACGGCTTCGATGTGAAGGAAGCCGAGAGGCGCATCGAGGCTATACTCGAAACCATCAACAAAAAACAGGAGGTAAAATAACCATGGAAGCAAAGGAAGCCGAGAGGCGCATCGAGGCTATACTCGAAACCATCAACAAAAAACAGGAGGTAAAATAACCATGGAAGCAAAGGAAGCAAAAGAACTTGCTGACCTGGTTCAGAGTGCAGTGGATGAGCTGCACAAGGCTGTAGAGCGCCAGGACGCTGAGATTAAGAAACTCGGCGAGCCTACGGCCGAAACAACGGCGACTATTGATAAGCTCAATACCCGGATAGATGAGTTGGAGGTCAAACTCCAGCGCCAGACTATCCCGGCAACGGGCAGCCAGGCACCCGAGTCCGAGGAAGCCAAGGCGCGCACCGCAGCCTTCTACAAATTCGTGAGGCAGGGTGAAGCGGGTTTAACCCCGGACGAGAGGAAGGCCCTCGTCGAAGATGCCACCGGCCAGTATCTCGTGACCCCTGAGCTCGAGTCCGAGATTGAGCGCACCCTCCCCAAAATAACCGTTATCCGCCCCCTGGCAACAGTGAGGCCAATCAGCAAGGACCGGCTCAAGCTTCGCAGCCTGAGTGAGGTCACTGTCGGCTGGGGTAAACTGGAAACCGGGGAAGAACCCACCGAGGGCGGAGGGGTACCGGGAGCGCCGACCTACCAGTACGCGGAAGACCTCTACGGTCTGGCCAAGATCGGCGAGGACGAGCTGGCGGACAGTGACGTCAACCTTCAGGCCATCCTGGCCGGTTCGTTCACCAGGGCAATAGGCGAGGCTGAAGACGCAGCATTTGTAGTCGGTCGCGGTCACACTACTTACGAGGAGCCGGAGGGCATCACCACGAACGCCACCCTGACAGGTGCCACCATTACCACGACCGCAGCCGGTGCCATCACCATCGAAAAATTCCTGGAGATGGTCTACACCTGCCCGGCCCAGCACCGCAAGAATGGGGTTTTCATCTGGAATTCCCTTACCGAACTGGCCGCAAGGCAGCTGAGAGGAGATGGCGGAGGCGGAGCCGGCACCGGGCCTTTCCTGTGGCAGCCGAGCATTGCCTCAGGCAAGCCCAACACCTTCGTGGGTTATCCCGCTTACTGCCAGGATGACATGGAGTCTCTGGCCGGGGCGGCCCAGGTCATCGCCATCTTTGGCGACCTCAAGGCTGGCTACCGGATAATCGACCGCCAGGGCATCACCCTCCAGCGGCTCTCCGAGCTGTACTCCGAAGCAGGCCTGGTGGGCTTCAAGGTCCACAAGAGGGTCGGCGGCGGGGTGATAAAGCCTGCCAACAAAGCGCTGGTCCTTCTGACCGAGCACGCCTAGCGATAGGTGAAGCGAATAGAGAGTAAACGGGGGGAGGTGAAATTCCTCCCCCCGAATAAATCGAGGAGACAAAGAGATGGCAAATAATCAAAAAGCATTTGACCCGACAGATGCGGTCATTACGGTTGGTGCCAATACTGCAGGGTCATTCCCCATAGGAATCCAGCTTTTGGGACCCAACGGTAAGGCTCTAACCCATTCCGCCTGCGTATTCTGTTACCTTGCGAAAGACGCGGCCGGCGCTACCATCTGCGTAGATGCAACAGATACTACTTCTATGGCTGCCGGCTCTGATGGCTTGATGGTCGAGGCCGCTGGATACGCTACCGCTGTATCAGGGCATTTCGTGAGTGAGGACGATGGAGGCATCGATATCACTGCGATTGTGCTAACCACCAAGACTATGTATCTGGTCGTAGTGCTGCCTAATGGCAAATTGGTCATTAGTGACATTATGACCTACACAGCATAATAGCCTGCCCTTCAGCAAGGTAGGGTCTCTTTAACCAGGGGGGAGCCCGGCGCTTACTCCTTCCGCTGCGGCTCCCCCATTACCAATCAAAAGGAGGATATCGTCATGCGTATCAGAATATTAAAACCCATAGTGTCAATCTACGGGGGCTTTAAGCCCGGGACGGTGGTGGATATTCCTAATGAGAACATCGCCGCCAGCTGGTGCAGAACCGGGATAGCAATGCAGGACAAGAGCCTGGATGGGGCGAGTGAGAGCAAAGCGGCACCGGCACCGGAAGCCGCCCCGGCACCTGCAAAGCCAAAGACGAAACGAAAACGGAGGAAAACATGATAGGCAAAATAAGATTAAAATACCATTCCGGCTGGAGGGTACGCCACTGGCGGAAGGACGAGCACGGCATCTACCGCCTCATCTGGCAGGATATAGCCATAGACCGGAATATCCTGCATGACGCTGGGGAAATCGCCATCCTGTCGGCCTTCTTCGCCACGGGTATGACTAACTACGGCGCTCCCCCGGCCAGTCTCTACCTCGGCCTGGATAAGCGAGCATCGCTGGCCGAAGCCGATACCCTGGCCACCCTGGACGAACTCGACAAATCAGGCTATGAGCGCAAGGCGCTATCTTCTGCCGGCACTGGCGCCAGCGGGCAGGACTTCTATATCAACCAGCCCGCAGCCTACTACAGGGCGGATAGCGCAGAGGTGGAGTGGACGGCGGGGGAGAACTGGGTGGATGCGGTCAAGAACATCTTTTTGTGCACCGATTCGGTTGCAGTGGAGGACGGGGACGGTGACCACCTCATTTCCAGCCTCGCCCTGACCGCTAACCGCACCTTACTGAGCGGGGACAAGCTGGACGGGTCTGTGTATATCGGCCTATCGGAGTGATAGATGGCCTACGCTGTAATAGAAAAGTCTGGCTGCGGTATACATAAGGACAGGGTTAAACTGCGCCTTGACTGCTATTTAGGAGTAATTTAGATGCCCATAACTAGAACTTCTAGGATGAATCCGGTAAAGATAAACGACACAACCTATGAGGTGACGCTGCCCCGGGGGGATAAGGTTGAGATAGGGGAGCGGGAGGCGGCCGACTTTAAGCCTCACCTCAAGCTCAATCGCTGGGGTGGAGAGTGCTCTATTAAGGTCGGCCTGCCTACCACCGCCCGGAGCAGCCCGGTTATCGAGGGGGAGAAGGTCAAGTGGGTGGATGCGGACATTGAAGCCTGCTTCTACCCACTTGAGCCGACGGTTGTCGATGGCTTTAGCCAGAATGAGCTGGGCGGGTTTGAGTTTGAGATTATCCTTAAAAAGAAGCCCCAGACGAACCAGATAGTCCTGAACATGGAGACTCAGGGGCTTAAATTCTACTATCAGCCTGAATTAACCCTAGAGGAGATAGCTTTAGGCTGTATCCGCCCCGCCAATGTGGTTGGTTCTTATGCCGTCTATCACGCTACCAGAACCAATATGCACCGAGGCAAGGCTGATGCTGATAAATATAAGGCTGGTAAGGCGTTCCATATCTACCGCCCCAAGGTAATAGACGCTTCGGGTAAAGAGGTATGGGCTGACCTCCATATTGACAATAAACTCACAATCACCATAGACCAGGTCTGGCTTGATGCTGCTGTTTACCCGATAAGCATTGACCCCAATTTCGGCTACGAGTCAATTGCAGGTAGTAGCTGGAGAACCGGAGATAATTATAAAAGAGCTTGTAAATTTACTGCGCCTGGGTCAGGCACTGCTACTTCTGTGACGGTTTACACTGCCGCTTATGACCCTAGCACTGGCTATATGAGGGGATTTATTTATTCTGACTCAGGGGGTCAAGCAGACGCACTTCTGGCAACTGGGACGGAGCTTCTTCTTGATGATACATTCGGATGGGAACAATCAGACCTTTCCACCTCAATAACTGAGGGTACTCCCTATTGGCTTGGCTGGATGTTTGACCACGTGAACTGGTATTTTTATGACGCTGGTGATACGGGGCAGGTGAACTGGGGGCGTGACCCTTATGCGGATGGGCCAAGTGACCCCTTTGGCACTCCTATGGTTTTGGATTGGGTGCAATCCATCTATTGCACTTATGAGGCGGGGGGAGGGGAGACCTACGATGAGACAGGCCGTGAGCAGGTAATCCTCGCTGTGACGGGGGGATTGGGTACCCAGACGATGCAGGAACTCGGTAAAGTTCAGGCTATACTCGCCGAAGTGGGCGAGACCGAACACTTCACCTTCCCCGAAACCGGGAAGGAGCAGGTCATCCTCGCTGTAGGTGGACAGGCCTCCGTCCAGACAATGAATGAACCGAGGGGACAGGTTATCCTCGCAGTCGGCGGGCAATCGGGCAAACAGACCATGACCGAGGCTAGAGGGCAGGTCATAAAAGCCGAGCTGGGCAAGGCCGAACACTTCACCTTCCCCGAAACCGGGAAGGAGCAGGTCATCCTCGCTGTAGGTGGACAGGCCTCCGTCCAGACAATGAATGAACCGAGGGGACAGGTTATCCTCGCAGTCGGCGGGCAATCGGGCAAACAGACCATGACCGAGGCTAGAGGGCAGGTCATAAAAGCCGAGCTGGGCAAGGCCGATATCCAGACTATGCTTGAAGCCCGTGGGCAAGTCATATTAGCCGAACAGGGGCATACCGACCTGGCTATCTTCGCCGAGACTGGACATCTCCAGGCTGTCTTAGCATCATTAGCCCAGACTGACCTGGCTACTTTCTCCGAGTTAGCGCACCTTGAGACTATCCTCGCCGTAATCGGTGAATCAGACCTGGCCACCTTTGCAGAAACCAGCCACCTCCAGGTCATCATAGCGGGGCAGGGAGAGAGCGACCTGGCTATCTTCTCGGAGCTGGGGCACCTGGAGGAAGTGCTGGCCGTCCTGGGCGAGGAAGATACCTATATTCCTGCTGGTGTGGTCTATGACGAAACCGGTCACCTGCAGGCGATACTCTTTATGGCCGGGGAGTCCGATAATCTCAGGTTTACCGAGACGGGCAAGGTGCAGGCCATCCTGGTCACCACGGGGGAGAGTGATACCGCCACCTTTGTCGATGCTCATGGCCAGGTCATACTGGTAAAGCTCGGAGAGAGGACAATCCGCATCCTGAAGAGGATAAGGCGGAAATCGGACATACACAACCTGGGCAGGATGCAGCCCAATTATAACCTCGGAACGATGCAGGGTAGATACACTCTAGGCGAGGGGGAGAAGCGAAATGTCATTAAATGATACGGCGCTGGTGACAGTGACCGAGGCTAAATCTTACCTGAGGGCGAGCACGGCCGCTTCCCTGCAGGTGCAGGCCGAGTATGTCGGGCTGGGTGACGGTGAGGAGGTGGAGTTTTCCCTTGATAATACCCCGGTGAGCGGCAGCCTGAAGCTCTATGTCAACGGCGTGCTCCAGGTGGAGGGCACCGATTTTACCCTGAGCGGGGCAACTATAACCTTCACAGCAGCCCCGGGGGCCGCTGTCCCTATCACCGCCAGCTATGATGCCCTCGCCGATGCCGATACCTTCGAGAGCTACGACGATGCGCTCCTGGAAATCTTAATCAACGCGGCCACCAAAAAGGCCGAGGGTTATACCGGGCGGGCATTTATTTCTCAAGAAATAATCGAGACTCACATCGGGGACGGAAGGCAGGTCCTGAAACTCTATAAGCAGCCCGTGACCGAAGTTTCAAACATTACCCTGGACGGCGACGAGGTGACCGATTACTCCGAGCGGCTTTCGATAGGGAGGCTGTACCACCCGGTTGTCTGGATTCTGGATGCAGAAATTGTTGTGACCTACACAGTGGGAAGTGGTATCACCCGAGCAGATACTCAAGCTCTGCTACCCGATGCTGTGGCCGCAGTGCTTTTAATCGTGGCTGATTTATATGAAAACAGAGGTGATAAGGTGGATAGCGAGAGCATAACCGGGGTTAGTTCTACGAGTTATAAAATGCCAAGCCGGGCCGAGGAATTATTGAATCCTTTGCGAATATCCGTTGGATTAGGATAACTCCTTGTGGTATAATATAATCGGGAGGTTAGATTATGCCACAGATAGGAGATGTTCTAAAGGGGACAGAAGCTGGATTCAACTTCGCAAATAAAGTTATATGGCATAGGTGCGAGGGATGTGGAAAAGAATATTGGGTAAGGATATTAAGGGGCAAACCTAGAAGTACAAGGTGTGTATCTTGTTGCCAAAAGACACTTGAGAGTCACGATAAACATAGTCGGGCAATACGGGGAGAAAGGCACTACAATTGGAAAGAAAGCCTATATTCATAGGCTTGAATGGAAGATTGCCGAATTAGAATCTGCTAAAGGAGTAAAAGCATGAATCTTCGTAAATTAGAGGCTGAAAACCGAGAGCAAATGAATAAAATATTTATCAAAGAAAAACTCGAAAATGTCATTACGGTATTAAACGAGATTAACAAACTTGACCCCACGGTGCTGCTGGCACTTATCAGTTATCGCGTGCCATGCAATCAGGCATTAGCAGACCATCCGACCGTGCAAGTGGGAAAGAGCGAACTGGGAGATTATTTTGAGGTCGGCTTGCTTGGGATATTGAATGGGCTTTTTGGGGTTAAAGAAGATGGCTATGGCTATATCGCCGCCGAGTTTGATGGTGATACCCTAAAGGGATTTAAACTCCTAACGTAATCCTAATTCTTATGTGAATTCTAAAGCCCGCTTCGGCGGGCTTTTTTAATGGAGCAGATTGCTCGATTCCCTGAGGGTAAATACAGGTCTCGGGTAACCTTTACCCTGGCTCGACCATAAACTCCATCCAAAAGCCATCCTGGTTTGTCTGGTAGGCATCTGAGGAGAAACCCTAATGTTATCGAATATCTTAAAAGACCGCGTCCAGGTGCAGGAGAAAACAACCACGCAGACGGCGATCGGGGAGACCGAGGTCTGGAAGCCTGTGCAGTGGCTCTCTGCCCGGGTCATCCCCCTGGACGCCAAGGCGCGGGCGGTCTACCAGCAGCTCCAGAGCCATGTTACCCACAAGGTCGTACTGCGCGGGAATGTCTCCCTCTCCCTGGGTAAGACCCGGCTCATCTGGGGTACAAAGACCCTGGGGCTGGCGGAACCTCCGCAGGTACTCGGCCAAACTACTGTAGTTATGGTGGGTGAAAGCAATGGCTGATGGCTGCGAGGTTAAACTGACGTTCCACACCGATAAGGTGGTCAAGGCTATCGATGATGCTCAGAGCAAGCTAATGTCTGAAGCCGTCAACGAGGTCAGGGACCAGACCCTTGAGACGCTCAGCGGCACCCGCAGCGGCCGGATATACAAGGTGCCGGGCACCGGCCGGACTTACACCGCCTCCGCCCCGGGTGAACCGCCGGCGGTTGCCACAGCTGAGTTGAGGCAAAATATCAAGACCTCGGTTGGAAGCGAGGGAAAGACGATTGCCGGCATAGTAGGCACAGATAAGATTCAGGGTAAGATGACCGAATTCGGGACAACGAAGATGGCCGCTAGGCCGTGGCTGCGTATCAGCTTCGAAAAGGCGATGCCGAAGTTAAAGGAGATATTCGGAAAGAAATGGCTACCGTAGATACTCAGAAATCACTCCTCACCTATCTCTTCAACCTGCTTACTACAGATGAAGATTTACAGACAGCTTGTGGAGGGGCAGTAAAATTATTCCCTGAAAAAGCCTCACCTGATACAGAGTTCCCATATTTAATTCACAGGATAGAGCCAAGAGCTGATAGTGATTTCTTCCCTATGATTCGGGCAACATATATTCTGGACATATACTCCTATTCCCCCAATCAGGAAGAAATTCTTGCAATTCGTAAAAAGATTATTGAACTTCTTGATGAGTTACAATTCTCAACCAATGAGGCCAGCAATGTTAGGATATGGTATCAGGCGGATACCCCAGTAGTGGATTATGAAGAAAATATTTGGCATCGTGCCTTTTTATGGAACCTGAGATATTACAGGAAGACGGAGGTGGCAGGAATTTTAAGCAGATAAATATCGGGGCGAGAGCCCCTCGAGGGCCTAAATAACTTTTGGAGGTAAAAGGAAATGACAGTCAAAAAGCATGGAGTAAGTGCGGACACACCGGACCGCATCTTGATAGATGCGGGAGCGGTCTACACCGGCTGGACCGATGTTGATACGCCGGGAACATTGCTCGGGGCGACCAAGGGGGGTAACGTCTTCGAGGTTAACCGGGCAATCAGGCGTATCGATCCGGATGGAGCCAAGGGGCCGGTCAAGGGTTTTCGTAGGGTGGAGGATGTCGTTGCCACTCTCACCGTCAACCTGATTGAGATTACCGAGGCAAACCTGCTTAAGGCACTAGCCGGTTCTTCGGCAACGGGTCACGTCATCACCGGCGCTGAGATTGACGACGATGACTACATCAGCAAGGTCGCCCTGGTTGGCACGATAACAGGCTTTAACGGCACCACCAAGCCCATCATCTGCGTGCTGAGCAACGTGCTGGTCGACGGGCCGTTCAGTCTCGCCTTGAACCCCAAGGATGAGGCGGTCATCAAGCTGGTCTTTACGGCTCATTATGCCGACTCCGACCTGGACACTGAGCCGTGGTCCATCGAATACCCGGCCGCGTGAGTGGAGGGAATAAATGGAGGTGAACTATGACAGTAGTTAAGCATGGAGTAAGCACAGATAGCCCTGACAGACTGCTCATCGATGCCGGCGCCGTCTACTTCAACTTCATCGATGCCGATAACTCCGGCACGCTCCTCGGTGCTACCCGCGGGGGTAACACCTTTGAGCTGGCCAGGACCATCAGGAAGATGGAGGCAGACGGGGCGAAGGGGCCGGTCAAGGGCATGAGACGGCTGGAAGAGGTGATGGCCACCCTCAAGGTCAATATGCTGGAGCTGACCGCGGAAAATCTGCGGAGGGCGATAGCCGGGGCTATATATTCCTCGGGTACTACCCTGGTGGAGGATGAAGCGGTCGGAAATGGTGATGGCGAGACATTGGTTTTCGCCCTGGACCATGCGCCGGTGCAGGAGAACAGCGAGACCATTGCCGTGGTCGACAGAGATACCCAGGTGCTCCTCACCGATTACACGATAGACTATGCCGCAGGTTCTATCCAATTCGTTGTTGCGCCCGAGGATGGGAAGGCAATCACCGCCACCTATTATTATGTATCAGCCGCTGCCGTCATCGGCGGTGAGACAACGGAAGCGTACAAGTACCTTATCAAGGACGCCGCCTATATCGGCAATGTGGCCATTGTGGGGACACTCACCGGCAAGACCAACCCGGTCATTGTCATAATCACCAATGCCCTCTGTGACTCCGGGCTGAGCCTAGCACTGGCGCCCAAAGACGAAGCGGTGCCTGTATTGACTTTCACAGCGCACTACCTTAATACTGACCTGGACACTGAGCCGTGGAGTTTGATTTATCCGGCCAGTTAAAGCAAGTTGAAGGAGGACTACAGTGGAAATCAAGGTTAGACCCCTGATCGTTACAGACGTCTTCGCTGTCGCTCGTATGTTGAGCAAGGTGACAAAGGGAGCGCGGGCGGAGCTCGCCGCGGCTATGTCAGCGAAGAAGAAACCTGACCCCACGGAGTTGGGCATGGTCATAATGCAAAGCATGTTTACCGAGACCGAAGAAGACCTGAAGGCATGGATGGCCGATCTGATTGGCAAGACCAAAGAGGAGTTCACGGTCATGTCAGCTGCAACGGTGATAGACATTATTGAGGCACTTATTGAGCAGGAGGACATCAAGGATTTTTTCGGACGTGTCTCTCAGTTAGTTGGCAGGCTTACCAAGAAGGCCTAGCTAAGCTTTTTGACCCGATACAGGCTCGGTATCACTGGGAGGATGATATTGTCAACCACCTTCCCTTCTCTCGCTTCCAACGGCTCTTAAAAATCTCTGCTGAAGCGAGAGAGGGGGAGAATAAGGATGCGTTCATCAAGGCTGCTTTTATAGCGCATCAACTGGGCGCCGGAGGGGGTAAGAACTTCGGTGATTATCTCCGTGAGCTAGGGCTGTTGGAAGGGCAGATAGCCACGGGTACGCCCTCGGCCCGGGACCTAACCAAGAAAGAAGCAATCGCTAAAGCAGAGGAAATCCTGAGAATGGCAAGGAAGAAGGTCTAAGTTTGTTTCTTTAATTCATTTAGCTTGTGTAATAAAGACCTTGCCTCGCCATCATCCTTCGTAGCTTTCGACAGGATTTGAGATGCCTCTGTTAATTTCTGCGGGTTCTCTATGTACCCTACCCTCAAGGTATCCCGGACATATTTCTTGGCTCGATTCTCTTGGAATTTGGGGATTGTCTCGGAAATGCCCTCCAGAACCTTCCAGATTCGAAATACCATCAGGAGTAAGAAAATCGAGTAGAGTAGCCCCAGGGCTCCAATAATCGAGTAAACGATTGCGATTGTTGTTTCCATTTTGATCTCCTTTCGAAGTTAAATATAGTATGGAAAATCTTTTAAGTCAAGAGGACGGGTAAAGTGAACGTATTCGAGCTTTTCGGGAAGGTTGCTCTCGATGGGAGCGCGAAGGTAAAGGATGAGCTGACTGGGCTGGAGAAGAAGACTCAGCAGGTCCAGAAAGGTATGCGGGTCATGGGTGCCGCATTTACTGCTGTGGGCGTTGCCGGCCTGGCCATAATCAGTTCAACCAAGAAGATAAATGCCCAGCTTGGTGTGACGGCGCTGAATCTTGGCGTTACCACTAAGGAAATGCGGGACCTAACCCTCGCAGTTACTAATGTGACTTTCGCCATAAGCGAGGTTACGGCAACCTTTGATTTATTGGCCAGGGCTGGGGTAAAAGACACGGAGGTCCTGAAGGCTACAGCCACAGCCTTCGATACCCTTGGTGACGCTACCGGTAATACGGCTAGCATTACTGCCGGCATTATGATAGATGCAATGAAGACCTTCGGCCTTACAGCTGAGGAAATAGCCAGTAAGGGCGACATGATGACCCACATGGCCAGAAATAGCACAATAGGCCTCGAAGACTTCGCCACAATGGTTGGATACACAGACCAAGAAATGGTCGCTGCTGGACTCACCATCGAAGATATGGCGGCTATGATGATGTATATGGGCGATAGCGGCATCGCACCTGGAAAGGTCATGCTTAGAGAGTGGCAGGCGGCGGTTACTCGATCAAAGAAAGAGAACATCTCTATGACCGAGGCTCTCGGTATGACAAGCGAAGAGTTGGCCAAGTATAATGGCGGTCTGCAGGATTCCGAGGGGGAAATGCAGCAGTTTGCTGATGCCGCGAATGAGCAATATACCATCATGGACAAGCTCAAACAGAAGTTCAGCGAGATAACTCTAGGAATGAGTGGTTTCCTTGAGCCTTTGGAGCCGATACTCGCCGGCATGACAGCTTTGGGGCCCTTGATGATAGGATTATCCACCAGCGCCGGGACTGCCGCGGTCAAGTGGGGACTACACACGGCCGCCCTGGTTGCGCACAAGGTAGCCCTTCTGGCCTCGGCCGTAGCTATTAAGGCGGTCACGGCCGCTCAGTGGCTATGGAATGCGGCCATGTCAGCCAACCCGATAGGTCTAATTATCATGGGGATAACAGCCCTGATAGCAGCTGGAGTCTTGCTCTGGAAGAACTGGGATAAGGTTGTCGATTTCTTCAAGATGGCTTGGTCGAATATAAAGATATTCTTCCTGGAGGGCGTGGAGAAAGTCCTGGGGACGTTGGATAAATTCTTAGGCTTCCTCCCGGGGCTGGGCGATAAAATCAGAGAAGCTCATGATACCATTGCCGGCATGATAGAGGCAGAGAAGATTGACCGGGACATCCTCCAAGTCGATAGAGCTCTGAAGAGAAACGAGGAGGCATTAGCTGAAAATCAAGTTGCGATAGAAAATGTAACTGAAGCTACTGACCCCGATTATGTCGATGCTTTAAATGCCTCGACAGTGGCCTTAAAGGATAATCAAACAGCACTCGAGGACCAGAAAGAGGCCTATGAGAATCTGCTGGAAAAGGCCCAGGAAGCCGTAAAGCAATTCGAGTATGAGCGAAGCGAAGCCGGCTTACTAGGGATAACCACAAAGGACGTAACGACGGCGCTGGTCGACCAGGGCTGGACCGCTGATAGACTTGCTGACCTGTGGGCCCAGCTGGGCGATGATGTTAATTATGCTGACCGGTATCTCGCGGCCGCCGGGCTCACTTCGTCCGAAATTGACGCTATACTCAAAAAACTCGGGGGCACTGTAAGCGGAGTAGCGGATAATTACGACGAACTCACCGAAAGCGTCCAAGGCTATAGCGCGGCGGTCACGGCCGCAAGCGCAAAGGAATACGAAGAGCTGCTGAAACTTCATGAGAAGGGCGAAGAGACCGGCTATGCTGATTACCTCTGGGAAACAGAAGCAGGGCGGGCAGCGATAGCCGCTGATATTGCTGCAGCACAAGCGAGTGCAGCGAGAAGTTATGAAGCGATGGCTTCTATTGAAACCGCATTAGCAGCATTTTTAGAGGGCAAACTTTCTTGGGTTCAGTATATATACGCATTGGGAAGGGAAGCAGGGGGTGGTGGCGGGGATGGTGGCGGAGGAGGCGGCGGTGGAGGTGGCGGTGGAACTCCGCCTCCCGGCCCCCCAGCGCCTTGGGTTCCCCCCTTTCCAATGCCGGGCTATCAATACGGTGGTCTTATACCGGGGCGACTTGGTGAGGCTGTTCCTATTATTGCACATGCTGGGGAGGAGGTTGTCCCCGTTAATAAAGTAGGCCGGTCTATAAATATCTATGTCCAACTTGACGGGAAAACGATAGCCAAGGCCATCGGTCAACCATTTGTAGACGAAATCCGAGTTAGGACAGGGCTGAAGAGCTAATGAGCACGATAAAGATTGACGGTATTGAAGTTGTTACCGCCAAGGATTCGCTTGTTGTTGAATGCCGCATTGAGGAACGTAGCACGGCCGATTTCGATGTCATAGACCTGGTCGGTGCTGCCAGCTATACCCGGGGCCAGCCGGTCGAAATCCGCGACCCGGACGATAACCTGGTGTTTGGCGGCTTCATCGACACGCCGAGCTCCCAGCGTGCATACCCGGGCGGCGGCCTTATCCATCATATCTCCTGCATGGACAATCACTACCTGGCCGACAAACGCCTTGTGGTTAATTCCTATGTATCTCAAACAGCAGGGTATATCGTAGAGGATATATTCGACCATTATCTCTCCCTTGAAGGCGTTACTATCGGGGAGATACAGGCCGGGCCAACGGTGGCCCAGGCCATATTCAGCTATGTCAAGGTTTCCGATGCCTTTGATGCACTGAAAGAATTGTCGGGGGCTTTTACCTGGTTTATAGACAATGAAAAGAAACTCTATTTTATTGATAGGGCTACTATCTCAGCCCCCTGGCAATTAGACTGGGCCACCCATAAAGCGGAAAGAGACAGCGTTAGTCTGATGACCGGGAATCCCTTATACCGGAATTTTCAGTATATCTGGGGCGGGACTGATATAACCAGCGTGCAAACAGCAACTTTCACCGGAGATGGGGTTATTAAGACATTTACCCTGGGGTATCCCCTGGCGGCGGAACCTGTAATTACCGAAGATGCCGCCCCGATGGATGTGGGCATCAAGGGGATAGAATCGGGGAAAGATTATTACTGGTCGAAGGGTGACAGCGCGATCTATGCAGAAGTAGCCCCCGGCATCGGGGTTGTTGTCGCAGTTGATTACTACGGGCAGTATCCTCTCATTGCAATGTCCCTTGATAGTGCCTCTATCGCGGCGAGGAAAGTTATTGAGGGAGGGACCGGGATAACTGAAGACATCGAAAGGGAAGCGTGGCACGAATCCAAGGAATCAGCCAGAGAATCCGCACAGGGGAAACTAACTCAATATTGCCAGGATGCCGAGAAGTTTAATTATCAGACACTCGAAAGTGGTCTTTTACCTGGCCAGCTTCAGGAAATCACCTATGCACCTTTCGGCTTTACCGCTCATCAGATGTTGATAGAGTCGGTATCTGTTAGCTCCCAAGGCGGGATAATTATCTACAATATAACCTGCATTACCGGGCCCATTCTCGGTTCCTGGAGCAAATTCTTTAATAATCTATTCATACGGCAAGACCAGTCAATTCGTGTGGGTGGCGAGATGCTGTTGAAGCTGATAGCCCAGCCCGAGAGTTTAGATTTGGTTGAGGATACCGACATTGATACGGATGACTTCTCGGGAGGTCTGGTCAATAGATGGCTCAATTCAGCCCCGATAGATGCCGGCTCCCTGGGGAATGTCCAGCATGAAGCTCTGGCTCTGGCCGAAGCTGTAGACGACGGTGAGCATACCACCGAGGATTACGAGTGGGATGACGGTTGTCTGTGGGATATGGCTACTTGGGCGTAGGAGAATGATATGAAAACAAAAGATAGAGATTCCTTAAGATTATACGGAAGGTGGCAGCTTGAAGCCCGCCATATCAAGACGGGCGAGATTATCGTCAAAGAAGGCAAGAACTTAATCTGCGCAGTGGGTAAGGGGCTGGTCGGCGACCTTATGATTGACACGGCTGGCTTCGACGTGGGGTTGACCTTCTGCGCTATAGGTTCAGACAATACCGCCCCAAATGTCGCTGATACCACTTTAACGGTGGAGGAATTCCGAAAGGCGGTAACTTCTAGGTCAAGAACCGTGAATGAGATAACGATTACCACATTTTTCACCGCCGGAGAGTCAACCTATGCGATAGAGGAAGCGGGGATATTCGGGCACTCAACGGCCAGCGCAACACCAGACAGCGGGATTATTTTCAGTCATTGGCTGGTTTCCTTTGACAACTCGGGTGGCGTCTACGATATAACGATTTCTTATATTCTGACAATAGGGTGAGGTGAGATATGCCAATAGCAACAGGACAACAGATATTGGCGGCGGATGTATTCCCGATAGCCGCAGGAGTTGGTGATATCCCAGAATGTTTTAATGATACAGAAAATGGCTCTAATGCCACTAGCTACGAGAAAGTGAAAGAGACCAGCCTGGCCAGAAGTGGAACTCTCAGAATCAAGTTTGATGTCAGGGGCCATCTCTCTGGCACCGGTTACGGCAAAATTTATAGGAACGGAGCCGCAGTCGGGACTGAGCGGAGCAACAACACTGATACATGGGTGACCTTTTCTGAGGATATTGCGGGATGGTCGGCTGCTGATTTGTGCCAACTATACACAAAGCATTCTGCCGGGGGAGGTGCATACAGTAAAGTACGGAATTTCCGTATTTATGTAAATGTTCCTGTCAATAATGTTGCGACAGTAGACTAGGAGTATCATATGGAAAAGCAATTACCTTATATTCCAGAGAACAGAGATCAGATTATAGCAGAGCAAGAGGCTCTAGGCTTCAGACTATATGAAGAGCAGATGCATCATTCTGGATGGTGGCTTTTGTTTACCGACCAGCCTTATGTGGAATCTAAACCCGAGAGAGACCCCATCAAGGAAATAGATGAACTTAAGGCACGGCTAACAGGAATAGAAGCGAGGGTAGTACCGAAATGAAATTGGAATCAGGGGATATAGGCGAAGTCAAGGGCGTGGGAACTCTACCCAAACTGAACGCCAAATTAACAGAGCCTCATACTGACCGCTTTCACTTCTTCTTAATCTGGAGGAAGGTCGGGGATGACTGGATAATACTGGAGTCTATAGGTAAAGGAATAGCCGTTGGGAGGTTGTCCTTCTATGCTGGCCAGGATGTCAAGTTCTACCGTGTGAACTGCCCCGCATATTACCGGCATCGAGCCCCGCTCGAGCTCACGAAATGGGGCAGGAGCAAGTACGATTACTCCCTGATTTTATCCATTATCATTCAAGGTCTATGGACAATATTCAAGAATTTCATAAAAGGTGAGGGGGTCCACCCGATAAAGGCTGGCGATATATCCTGGAAGCACAACTCCGCCCTTGTCTGCACTGAAGCCGTTGACATAGCCTATCTGTCTGTCGGAGTGAGTCTGACCGGTGGGACTGTCCCACTTCCGAGCGCTTTCAAGCAGGCAGAATTAGACGGTCTTATGGAGGAGATATGAGAGACACTCTGGCAATTTTATTTCTGCTCCTATTTTTACCCGCCTGGTTCGCCTTTATGTTCTGGATTGTTGCGAATTATCCTTTGAATGTGGCCGAGGCTCTTGGGATAGGTACGATAAACGGCGTCTTCCTTGCCGCATTTAAGGATATGTGGCAGTTTTACTTTAGAAAAGCTCCATTTCAACTTCCGGGGAAGAAATGATACTCTGGGCGGAGCTCTTTATCGGCTTCTTGATACTCTTTACGGTGACAATGACGGTGCTGGTGGGTTTCTGCCTGGTGCTACAGTTTCTCTCATCGCTGCAAGAAATATTTTTTGAGAAATAACCTCTTCCATACATACCCCGGTCTTAGAAGGCCCGCCCCTTTTTACGGGGGCGGGCTGTTTTTTTATTTCTTGAAGAGGTTATCTACCGGGCTGGCCAGCTGGTGGGCCTTAATCAGGTCCTCCTCTCCCAGGGTGGAGACATACCTCCGCGTCATCGATAAGGTACTGTGCCCCAGCATTATCTGCAGGGTGAACTCCGAGCCGCCATTTCTCAGGTAGTTGATAGCCGCGGTATGCCGGAAGGTGTGGGGACCGCGCTTGGCGCCAGTGATGCCAGCCCGGGCACAGAGTCGCTTGATAGCCATCTGGATACCCGCTAACGTATCCCCCTCATGTATCTCCGGCTCTAAACAAAGTCCCTTCACCCGGAAAGCCCGTATTGTTTCTGCGGCGGGTTTTAAGCGGGTATAGGCTACGAAGTCTATCGGCTCCATGCCTTCCCCGGCTGAAACCTCACCATAGACCGGCACGAAAGACCTGAGCGACAGCTCTATCTCGGGGAGGGCGGCCTCGGGTGGGCGGGGCTGAGCTATTACCTGGTCAGATATAAACCAAGCTAACGGTTTGCCAAGAATAACGGCAAATCGTTCTATATCGGCAACACCGAGTTTGACATCCCCCTTTTCTATTCTTGAAATATGAGCATCGGAACAGCCATACATAGCCCCTAGTTCTTCTTGGCTCATGTTAAGCGATTCCCTTGCCTGCTTAATTCTAGCCGCTATGAGTAATTGCCTATTCAATTTTATGCTCCTTAATGGAGACAGCGTAGGGATTTTCCTACATTTTCCGTAAAAAGTCAATAAAACTACTTGACTTTTCTTTACCAATATGGTAGGATATTAGTTGCAGGTTAGGGGAATGGATGGAAAGCCATATATTTTTTAGCTTCGGGGATACCAAATAGGTGAGGGTATGGTTACCAATAAAGTAATTAAGAAAACAAAACGGATGCTCAAAGAGGAGGCTAGGCTAGGCCAGCCATTAGAGGAGATTATCCCCAAGACCTACGAGAAATTAGGGAGTCTGGAGGCAGCGGGAGAGGCTTTGGGGATAAACGCAAATACCCTCTACGTCTGGCTTTTGAGATTGGGCTATACCCGAAAAGTAACGCTGGTAAGGAGATAGCTTATGGGCGGTGAAATTTGCTTGAGAAAAGGCCGGGAGCGCGGTCCTTGGTACGAAATCCAGTGTGTCAAGAATGACATCATCTCCAAAGAGTCCCGGGGTGAGGATGCTTCTTATGAAAGGGGTCTCTTGAATTCCTGGGCAAAATACCCCGGTTACAAAACTGCTGGAGATGCCCTCCGTACTCTTGGAAAATCAACCCACAGCCGCCTTACCACTGCGGCTAATGGTTTGATACCTGAAACAAAAATCTAGCTCATAAGAAGGAGTAAACAAATGTCTTTAGGAACTACCACCAGGTCCCGAGAATATCGTGAGGGGAAGATAAGCCGGCGTAGGACATATCGTTGCCGGAAATGCGGCGAGAGGTTTCAGGAGGACAGGCTGGGGCCTTTACCTGAAAAGGAACGGATCTGCCCTGTATGTCGACATATCAACGAGGTCAACGGAGTAATTAATGACTAGAGCCGAAGCCGGGCGAATCGGCGGCATCCAGACCCTGCTCCGGCATGGCAGGGAACACTTCTCTCTTGCTGGACAAAGGGGTGGCCGACCGCGGGCCAGGACTATAAGGCAGCAATCAGCTCCAAGAATTTTTACGAAAGGAGAGGCTGCCCAACGGCCTTTTAGCCTTAAGACACTAAAGGAGCTGTGGGATAGCAAGCGGGGAGAGAGCTGCAATTAGCTCTCCCCGAAGGAGGCGAAATGAAAAGCGGCGATGCAATCAGGATAGAGTTCAACACCGAGTATTACTTCCAGAATGGCCTGCGCCTGGTTCTTTACCCCTATAACTTTACTGAAGCCGGCGTATTCGATGCCTGGTGGAAGGGAAGGCAGAACTGATGAACCCTGAAGCCCTAAATCTATTAGAGGGGGTAGCGGGAAGTAAGCCACGCCGCCGGATGAAGATAACCGATGCCAATATCTCTAAGGGTGAACTTATATACACGGTGCATTGTGTTTGCGATACGGTGTTTGGTGTCTCCCTGTACCGGTATAGGGTCCGGTGCCCTAATTGTGGACGTGAAAGTTATATGCATAGCCTTATGAGGGATTGGAGTGATTAAATTTTATTGTCTCTACTGTAAGTTCGCCTCCCCTGACCTGACAGGACTTATAGACCATTTTGGGAGGGAACACTGCCACAGAATATTTTATGCCCTGAATACCAAAGGAGGATTAACTGATGGAAGAAAATAATGTAAAAGCTTTACGGGAAAAGGCTGGGCTTTCCCAAACCGAGCTGGCCAGGCTAGCCTGTGTCGCGAATTCCAATCTATCGTCAATAGAGCACTTCAAGCGGGAGCCCTGGCCGATACTCAGGCGACGGTTAGCACGGGCCTTAAAGTGCACCGAGACCGATCTGTTTCCAGAGCAGAGGGGGAAAACACGGTGACCGAAGAGAGATTGACGCTCTCTGTCGAAGAGGCCGCGGCGAAGCTCGGCATCTCGCGAAATTTAGGCTACCAGCTGGCTAAGACCGGGCAGCTCCCCGGGGTAATACGACTGGGGCAGCGGCGGATAGTAATCTCGAGGGTCCAATTTGAACGCTTCCTCGCAGCTGACCGCCATCGCCAGGAAGCACCACGACCAGAAGCCGGTACAGGGTATCGAATTTTACAACGAGCCCACCGTAAGGGTGAGCACCAAATAAGGAGGAGTAAAAATGCCAATTAAAGGACTGACCGAGAAGCGCCGACTGCCCCGGGAGGGCAAGATCCACCTTGGTATAAAGGCCACAACTAACAAGGCAGGGCAGGAATGCCCGCCTTACCCGAAGGCGGTGGACTATTTCGTATTCCCCCAAGACCATCCTCAATACCAGGAGCTGGTCGATACCTTCGGGGATAAGCCCAAAGAGCTCCGCATCGTTATACCTGTCAATAACGAGGAGCAGTTCGCAAGCCAATATTACCGGTGCTACTCAAAGAGCAGGGGCCTTATCTGCAAAGGGGACGGTGAAGTGGCTATGCGCACCGTGGATACTGTTACCGGCGCCATGGCCGATCGGGACTCTAAGACGGTAGAAATGCGGGAGGTCAGCTGTGAGGGTCGGGAGTGCCCCGATTATAAGGCCGGCAAGTGCAAGGAGATGATGAACCTGCAGTTTCTTTTGCCGGAGATAACAGGCCTGGGAATCTGGCAGATAGACACCTCCAGCATTAACAGCATCCGTAATATCAACGGGGCCGTGAGCTTGATTAAGGCTGTCCATGGGAGGGTGGCCATGCTGCCTCTCCTGCTGACCATGGAGAAGATAGAGGTTACCCCGCCGGGCGAGAAGAAGAAACCGGTGTGGGTGCTGAACCTTAAGAGCCCCACTACCCTGGTTGAGGCGGCTAAGCAAGCCATGCTGAAGCCGTTACAGCTTATCGCCGGCATGGGGCCCGAAGGGATTCTGACGCCGGTGCCGGATGATGAACGGCCTGAACTGATAACGCATGATTGGGAGGGGTCCATGGGCGACCCTATAGACCCCGACGTGGCCGCTATCCCGGTGGACCCGGAGGATTTATGGCCGCCCGGCCCCGATGACCAGCCCACAACTTCGGTCCAGGCGGCACCAGCTGCTAAAACAGCCGATAAAACGCCACCGGCTAAGGAAAAGGCCAAGCCACCGGCCAAAGCAGCCCCAAAAGCCACCGCCGAGCCTGCACCGGCGGGCCCGCCTAAAACCATCCAGGCCCTATATAACTGGATAGCTTCACATGGGAGAAAGTATGGCCGTACCTGGTTCCTGCAGAATTTTGGATATACCGAGGAGGAGTTGCGGGACCCGGCCAAGGTAGAGGCGGCTTACCAGGAAGTAATGCAAACTGCGGGCTGGGAGAACTAGCCCGGGTAATAAATAAGGAGGAGCAACCGTGGGAGAAATCAAGGCAAAGGTTACAGTGGACAAGCTGGAAGCCAAAGTGAAGCTGGTGGAGGAGAAGGAAGAGGGCGTGGTGGTAGACCGCCAGCTGGTCACCGAGGCCAAAATCCAGTATGAGGGCACCCCCGCCATGCTGGAGAAGATACTCTACACATTACAGGCGGGGCATACCGTGAAGGCCACCTTTACGACTCCGCAGCGGGGGCTGGATTTACCGGAGACAAAAGAGCCGGCTGCGGCCAGAGCAGCGTCTTAACAACTGAATAGCCAGTTACACGGGAACCCCAGAATGATGGGGCTACTCCTCTAGAGAGAGAGGCAGGAAGCCGTGGTGAAAATAAGCTGGCAGGGTAGAAGGCTGGGGTGTTCAGCATTAAAGTCCTTGGCGTGGTGGAATAGACACCAGCCCCAGCCCTGCAAGGGGGATTAAATGAAACTCTACTGCCCCAGGTGCAAAAAGAAAGTAGAAGCGGAGTTGAGATTATTTCAGTGGCGGAAGATGTGGTACTGCCCTAATTGCGGGGAGCTGCTGTTTAAGAGGGAGAGGACGAAGTGAATCACACAAAAATAGAATGGGTCCAAAACCCAGACGGCACCCCGGGCTACACCTGGAATCCAATAACCGGCTGCCTGAACCACGTCAACGGAATGTGCAAAGGCGGGGGCTTCCCCTGCTATGCCTACAGGCTAGCAAATGGGCGACTAAAGAACCTGTATCTGGCACAATCTCCTTTTGAAGGTCATTCGCCAGATGAGACAACATCACCTATTTACAAAGGGATATCATCGTATGACCCCTTCTATCCCCGCTTCTGGCCGGAGAGGTTACCCCCTGCTACTGGGCTGAAGATGGACTGGAAAGGTGTACCAGTAGGAGTATTCGTCTGTGATATGGGTGAGTTATTCGGCGATTGGGTGCCGACAGAGTGGCAAGATGCCATTTTCAAAGTTATAAAGGCTAACCCTTGGCACCGCTTCTACCTCTTAACTAAACAGCCCCAAAACCTGATTAAATTCAGCCCGTTCCCCCCGAACTGCTGGGTGGGGGTGACGGCTACGGGCTTTCGAGCCTTTGCTGGTGCACATTACTACTTGTCCCGTATAGAGGCAAGGGTTAAATACATATCGTTTGAACCCCTTTTATTCTGGGGCGTAGGGGCTTCCCCCCAGCCTTACCAAGAGTTCAGTCGCCATTTGAAAGAGTGTTGCAATTGGGTAATCATCGGCGCTCAGACCAAGCCCTATAGACCGCCCAAGATAGAGTGGGTGGAGGAGATTATTGAGGCGGCGGATAAGGCTGGGATACCAGTGTTCCTGAAGGATAACCTGAAGTCGTTGTTTGAGAAATATGGTAGTCCTTATGAGTTGAGGAGTGATGAAGGATAAGCAATATTGTATAGGGTGTGATAGCGATTTTTATAACGGGAATAATCCTTATGGGGTAAAAGAGTGTTGGAATTTTAAGACTGCCAAGATTGTGACTAAATTCCGTATAGGCTGGTGGACTCCAATGGATAAGGCTGACCGATTCCAAAAAGTGAAGACGCACAACTGCCATACCGAAAGTGGGAGATTCGCCTTCCTTGATAAAATGCCAGAACATTTGGTTAGCCCTACAGGAGGGAAGATAGGATGAAAGCATTAAGTATTAGGCAACCGTGGGCGTGGTTAATCTGCGCCGGCATCAAGGACATTGAGAACCGAAGGAGGCATACCAAGTTCCGAGGCAGGGTTTATGTGCACACCGGCAAGGTCATAGAGATAAAAGCCTTTGAGCTTCTGGCCGAAATGTACCTCATGGACAAGAGAGGTATCATACGAATAGGCAAAGATGTTATTAGTAGGATAATTGAGTATGGCCTGCCCAACCGAGGAATGTTTGCTACCGGCGCCATCATCGGCGAGGTTGATATAACTGATTGTGTTTGGTCTCAGAATGAAGGTCTGTCGGCCACGAAATCGCCCTGGTTCACCGGCCCCTATGGATGGGTACTGGCTAATCCCGTGGTATATGACAAAGCTATACCGTGCAAGGGGCGACAAGGCTTCTTTGACCCCAAAATGGAGATACCCGATGTTAGAGCATGATATCAAGCCCAAAGCAGACGAGGTAATAATACGTTACGGCACGGGGTGCTCGGCCTGGCCCGACTGCTTCACCTGCCCTTTCAAGGACTGCATAGCAGATTACAGCGGCGGGTACAGGCACCATTACAGCATGAACCACCAAGTAAAAACGGAAAGTGTTAATCACCAAAACAGACATCAAGACTGAGCTCCGGCGCATCCTGGAGCGGCACCAGGGCAGGGACCAGGCCGTCACCGGCATGGAGCTGGCGAAAAGGCTCGGCCACCGGAATGACCGGGAAATCCGGCAGGTTATCCGGGAGCTGATAGCCGAGGGGCTACCGGTGGCCAGCTGCGGCGCTGGCTACTTTCTGGCGACCAGCTATGCCGAGGCCCGGGAATATGCCGACTCGCTGAAAGGCCGGCTTATTGAGGATGCGCTGCGCCGGCGTGATTTCCGCAGAGCCGCCGACTGCCACTTAAGGCTGGCCACACAGAGAAGGCTAATTTGAAGGGAATAACCGATGGCTAGAACACAGAAGGATACAGTTAGCTATTTCCCACACGATGCTTATTCCTCGGCCAAAAGTGACACTGTGACAGTGCTCCAGAGCAGATTTGGTAATGACGGATATGCCTTCTGGTTCAAGCTGCTGGAGAATCTGGCTACGACCGGTGGGCATTATATTGACCTGAGAAATCCCGCCAGGTTGCAGGTGTTTATGGCCAAGATGGGCGTCGAGAAATTACTGGGTGTAGAAATGCTTAATTTACTTGTAGAAATGGAGGCCATTGACAAGGAGCTCTGGGAGTCGAAGGTAATCTGGTGTCAAAACCTGGTGGATAATGTCGCCGATGTCTATAAAAACCGCCGGCGGGAAATACCCCGAAAACCGATAATTACAGGCAATAATCGAATAACTACAGAGAGTAATGCCAAAACTACAGGTAGCCTATCTGTAGAAATACCACAAACTAAATTAAATAAAACTAAACTAAATAATATTAAAGGAGAGGGAGAGGGGGGTATGGGGGGAGATTCCACACCCTCACCAGCTGCTCAAAAGGTATTAGATATATTTCTTAAAAAATTCCCTTATGCCTTCGGGAGAGAGCCCAACAGCAGGGAACAAGCGCAGCTGAGGGACTTTGCCGCCGAGGTCGCTGCCGGCGGCGGCGCCACGGAAAAACAGATACATGATGCCTTTGCAGAGGCGGCGGGCCAGAATAAGTGTAATGTGAGATACGTCCGGGCGGTACTACTGGACTGGCTGGGGGTGCAGCGGTAACTATGAGTAGCGTATATTTTTACACACTAAAAAAGGGGGGTGAGTGATGCCATTAGCTAATTATACTACGGGTGTTCAGGCCAACAAGACTGTCGGTGAAATCCGTGGTAAACCTCTTGCCCCAAACTTTTACGCTATTGTCTTGAGGATTGATGACGGTAGGTATCTCCACGCTTGCCGTGCCGGTGTTGCAGCATTTGGTGAAGCAGTAAGGAGCGAAAATCCCATCTTGGCTGATGATATACAAACCAAATTAAGGGAATTAGCCCTACAGGAGGGAAGATAGGATGAAGCCCAAATGGTCTTCCTCGTAATCAAAATTAGAACAGGTTTCAAACAAGGGTCTGAAACCGTTTATAAGTGCGATAATTGTGGTAAAGAAGCAAAAGACGTTGTGCCTGCTGGCTGGTTTCTATTAGGGTTCGCCATAATTAAGCACCTGCAATTCCCTGAAGGTATTAAACTAAAAATGCCCATCGCTAACAAACCCGATTGGCAGATTACGCACCATTTTTGCTCTGAACAGTGTATGAACGAAGCTGTCAAAGTTAAGTCTAGCCCCACTAATGGGGAGGGGGAATGAGAAAGTTTGAATTTGACGTTCTAGGGATGGGTATGAACAATAGTGATTACCCGGGGGCTTTCACAGAGCCGGTGAAGCAGATTATCAAGTCTGTTATTTCTGGCAAAGTGTTACACCTCTACTCTGGCAGTAGTTTTATTGGAGATGAGCGCATTGATATAGACCATCCTAATGCCACTAAAAATATGAGAGTAGAAGATTTTATAATCAGTGATAGCCGAAATTGGGATTGGTGTTTGTTAGATGCCCCCTATGCTATTACTAGAGCCAATCTTAGATTGAAGGAATATGGCGAAGCTGATTCCCTGAGTGGTAATGTAAAATGGCGGCGCATTTTAAGACAATACTTTCAAAAACATTTAGATAATGTTTTGTGGCTAGATATGTGTGCACCCTCAATAAAAGGATTTAGGCGTAAAAAACTATGGCTATTATTACCTGGCGGCTTCCATACTGTTCGTGTCCTATCTTGGTTAAAGCGGGAAATGAAGCCCCTACTGTGAGGGGAGCCCCAAGGAAAGGAGAAGATGATGGGGAATAAGCCCCTAATAGTATGGCAGGTTGAGGAAATTCTGTTGCGTATGGAGTGTTGGGAGTATATGAGAAAAACGCCGTTACTTACACCGTATCTAAGACTACTACTAGAAGATATTGCTCTTAATGCTCTTAGCCCCACTAATGGGGAGGGGGAATGAGAAATGATTAACAGTAGAGTAATACTATGAAGGAGGATGAGCATGGCGATAACTGAGGAGCAGTTTTCCGGCCAGGTAGAGGACCTGCTCAAGATGTTAGGCTGGCGCTGGTGCCACTTCCGCCCGGCCAGGACGGAGAAGGGCTGGCGGACGGCGCTCACCGGGGACAAGGGGCTGCCGGATATCATCGCCGCAAGGCCGCCGCGCCTTATATTTGCCGAGCTGAAGTCTGAAGATGGTGAACTATCGCCGGAGCAGGAGGGATGGATTGCGGCTCTTAAAAAGGATTTAGGCGTAAAAAACTATGGCTATTATTACCTGGCGGCTTCCATATTGAGCTATAGGGACTTGGGGAATAATGAATATCTCATTGAGACGATAACACCCGAAGTCTACCTCTGGCGGCCAAATCAAATTGAGGAAATAGCGGAGATATTGAGTTAATGCCTAAGGGCGTGCAGCTGATAACCTACGAGTTGACCCCCCTCCAGGCGGCTCTCATAGAGTGGGGGAAATTGCACCCCTATGGTAAACTAAAAGAGATACAGTACCAGGACGGGATGCCGGTCAAGGCCGAGATGTACCTGGTGGACGGGACCGGGACGGAGACGGTGCTGTTCGATAAGGTGGCCAGGAAGGCGGGGTTACTGAAGGAATGAGTGAATTAAACGAGGATGAATTGAGGTTTGAAGAGTGCCGGCCTATTTCCGATGCCACATGGGCTCAACTCCGTGAGGCCTTAATAAATGAGATTCTCTTACGGTTTGCTATCCCCCCGAGTATTTTGGGTGAACAACGAGAGAGAGGGGTTTTCTCAAAGAGACTTAACAACTAAATAACCAGTCGCTGACCAGGGGAAACCGGAGGCGGCCTTCTGAGCTTAACAGGCTCGGGGCCGCCTCTTTTTATTATCGGATTATCGAGGTTCGATAAGGTGAGAATATGAATAGATTGACCTGCCCTATATGGGAGTGCCTGAAGCCGGAGCAGCTGGCTAAGCTGATCTTAGTCCAGTGGAAGCTCTACGGCACCAGGTTAGAGCTGCTTACCCGCTCCGACTATAGCGGCATTGAGAATTTGGAGGAATTGACCAAGATTATGAGGCAAAAACCCCACCATTCTAGAGGAGTTGATGTTGGCCATTAAGCAAGGCTTCAAGTTCTTGAATGCGCTTTGCTTTTGCCTGAAGAACAAGGTAATGCTTCTTATTCGGCAGGGCTACCAAGTTGCGAGGGTGATTGTCGTCTTTGACACCGTTCAGATGGTGAATTATCCACCCTTCCGGGAGTGGTTTACCATTAACCTGCTCCCAGATGTAAATGTGCTCCAGAACGAGGCCATGCCTATTTGCTCTGGGATGGTCAGGTATGAAGACAAATATATATCCGCCTGTAGACTTATATCTTTTGCCGATTCTTCCTTTATCCCTTTCAGCTTTCAAAGCGGCGTGGATTGCTCTGATGTTTCCTGTTTCCCAATTATGCTTCGAGGCACAAGACCGGCATCTCTTTGCTGCTTTCCTAGAATCATATTTCCCATTTTGCTGTTGATTGATAGGTTTGCCACAGTCAGGGCAAAATCGTGCTATCGGCCTTTGTCTGTGTTTGTGCTCACAATTTATACAGCGTTTGGCCTCTTGAGAGCATGGCTGTCCGCAATCCAAACAGGGATGTTGGTGTTCCTGTTTCCATATATTGTAAGTATAGCATATATGAACCTAAATAGCAACAGGATGCAAAGGTGTCTCAAGTAGAGTATTCATATAAGGAATTCACCTTCACGCTTGAGCAAGTAAAGTGGGCATTGGCCAACTTATCGACATTGAAAAATGGTGAGTGGCCTAGAGA
>Ga0315541_1000824_pt1 | contig 31466 bp, 31 predicted proteins | sample SalMarSW160190MG_FD_203095 | JGI IMG/M metagenome (GOLD analysis project Ga0315541, IMG submission 203095) | Salt marsh sediment microbial communities from the Plum Island Ecosystem LTER, Massachusetts, United States - Salt Marsh Sediment SW1601-190 ...
AAGCACCTCATTCAAATCTTCTATTTGGCCTGTGGCTCATCTTGAGTTATCTGGGCAATCTCTCACCACTTGCGAGAGCACTTGGGTTGTTTGCCATTCCCGCGATCATCATTGGTTTGGTCATCCTCTACTACCTGACCATGGACTACTACTATCATGAGCAGGGAGAGATAGCCTTTTTCGGAAGGATAGCAGAGATCTTGAGCAAGAAGGGAATTTCTTTCACTACCACTCCCACTAATCCTCTTCGTCGAAGATCATACGGGCTCTACATCTTTCTTTCGATTATCACTTTAGGGGTATTTGCCTTGTACTGGGCTTATGTGATATTCCGTGATCCCAACCAGCATTTCGATACCCATGATTCCTGGGAGAGTGAGCTGGAAAGGATTGTTGAGAAAGACCTAGCCTAGATCATTATTGCCCCAAGAGGATGGATCCGCTGGTTTGCTTCGAGAAGCTCGAGAGTATTGAGTCGATAGTTGTGCTCACAGTGTTCCGCGCATAAGTTGAAGTACACCTCAGCACTTGTCAATCTGTTTGGAGGGCTCTGGTGCGAGATTCCTTTTTCGAATTCTCTCCGGCCCTCCCTGTTTCCTCATATGTGGCGTGATTGGAATCTCAATCTTTAGTCCTATGTTCTTTGTTTTATCCTGGATTCGGCATTCTTCACCAAGTTACTTCTTCCAGCTCAAAAGGACATCTATTCTGGGAGCGGGTTTAAGCGGTCTCCTCGCCTCCGGATGAGTGTTGGCTAGAGGAGCACCCTTCATAACAGTATTGACCTTGATCAACACTTTTCCCTGAATCTTTTGTTTGACCTCCTCGCCAGCGTTCAGCAAAGCTTGAAAGACGTTGATAAATCGGTTCTCGCCCTTCACCAAACCCACCTTAGTCATTATTCATCTCTCCTCAGGTGTCATCGTGTTAGCATTTCGCCTAGCAAGTTATATACGAAACTACCACTTATTCAAAACTCCCTAATTACGTCCTCTGGGGACATGTTAAGGTAAATTTCAGTGGTTGTCAATTTGTCATGGTTTAAAGAGTCTGGCGAGCTCTAACGCAGATTTCATTTTTTGACCGACAAGAGGACAGACAACTTAAGGATAATTTAAAAAGGAGTTATTAGTCAACCCTCACTTACAAAAATCTTTCTAACTGTTTATAATTTCATATCACAGAAACCTACACCTTAAAAATCTTGCCTTATACTACCTGCCTGTAAACCACGCTCACCGAAATCCCACCAGGCCCTTTTTGACACGGCCCACTTTTGAGCTAAGATAGAACCGACCCAAAACTGGCAAAGGAGGAGAAAGGATGAACAAGGCAGAATGAGTAGAGAAAGTAGCCAACCAGATAGGACTAACAAGGAAAACATCCAGGGAAGCGGTTAATGCAATAGTCTCAGCTATAACCGACTCGCTAGCCAGAAAAGAAAAAGTCACTTTAGTCGGTTTTGGCACTTTTCAGGTGATGGAAAGAAAAGCAAGAAGAGGAGTAAATCCTCAAACAAGAGAAAGTATCCAGATACCGGCTAAAAAGGCACCTAAGTTTAAACCGGGGAAGGGGCTAAGGGAGAAGGCAAAGTAAAAGAAAAACAAGCAGTACAGTTTCAGGAGAATGACAAGATGGCCAAAGGCACAATAAGACGATTGACGAGAGACCGAGGCTATGGATTCATCACGACCGAGGATGTTGATCGGGGGATGGGTATCTTAAAAGAAGCGCTCGGTAAGGTTTGTTAAACTCTGAATAGGGAGGTTTTTTGAATGTTTGATAAAATCACGTCTGATGAGATCCTTTTAGGTCGCAAAGCTTTACTGGATGGCTGGGGAGGGCGTCCTGGGATAATAGTTACCAGAGCAAAAGGTGCCAAACTCTGGGATAGTGAGGGAAAAGAGTACATTGACTGCACTTCCCAGGCTTTCTCTCTTAGCATAGGAGCCAATCACCCTAAGGTAATAGAGACAGTCAAAAAGCAGCTGGAAAAAGCTACCCACATTGCCTATCACTTAGACAGTGTTCCCCTTCTTCTTCTTACCAGAAAATTGGCTCAAATTGCCCCTGGTGATCTTAACCGAGTCAACTTCTGTCTAGAAGGGTCTCTGGCCTCAGAAAGTGCTATGAAGATAGCCATGAAAAATCAGCCTGAATGCAGGTGTTTTGTGGTCTTTGAGCATGGCTACCATGGAAGAAATCTTCCCACCATGGCTGCCTCATGGACTGACCCGGAAAACTTTTTCTCTTACTTTAAGGAAAATGTGATTAAAGTGCCAGAGGCTTACTGCTATCGTTGCAAATTTAACCTGAGCTTCCCCTCCTGTAATCTTGAGTGTGCCCGCTTTTTGGAAGAGACTATTGAGAAAGAGAAAGATTCCGGAATAATTGCGGTAATGATGGAACCCGTTCAGGGTAACGGAGGACAGATCTCTTTCCCTCCCGAGTTTCACCGGGAGGTAAGAGAGATCTGTGATCGCCAGGGTGTCCTTCTCATCTGTGATGAGATCCAGACAGGTTTTGGAAGGGTAGGGAAGATGTTTGCTGCTGAACTTTATCAGGTTGTTCCTGATATTTTAGTTTTTGGTAAAGCAGCTGCTGGAGGATTCCCCTTAGCCGGTATAATAGTAAGGGATAACTTAAAGAGATTCGATGCAGGTGAGAATGCCTTTACCTTTGCTCATTTTCCCCTTTCACTGGTAGCAGCCCTTGCCACCATTGATGTTCTGGAAGAGGGAAAGCTTATGGAGAGGTGCAACAGGTTAAATCAGCATATTATAGCTCATCTTAGGAATTTACAGGAAAAATACGAAATTATAGGGGATGTTAGAGGTCCAGGTCTTGCTATAGGAATAGAGCTGGTTAAGGATAGAGACAGCAAAGAACCTGCAGCAAAAGAAGCTAATGAGGTGGTAAGGCTTGGTCTTGAAAGAGGCGTTATGTTCGGGATATCTAAATACGGAGGATTGGGGAATGTAATAAAGATCAAGCCCCCTCTGATAATAAGCGATGAGGAGGTGGAGAGAGTGCTCTCGGTATTTGAGGGGTGCATTGCTGAGGTACAAAGATATGGTTAATTGAAGGAAAGAGAAAAAAGAGTCGTTATCGCAGTCAATCCGAGGAGCCCTGTCCCATTTCACAAAAAAGAAAGAACATTCTATTGGTGTACTTCCCTCATTTTTTGCTGGCCTCCGCGAAGGATCGATATGAGAAAGTCGCTGCTTAGAGAAAAAGGACCGGTAAAGTAAATTAATTTTCTGGGAGTTCCCGATAATATTTGATCTTGAGAGGGAAGGTGCCTCTATCCACCACTACCTTGAGCTTCTTTTCTGCTACCACTTCCTCGGATCGCATCACTTTTCCCTTAGAGACAATGGTAAAACAGTTAGAGCGAGTGGTAATGAGGTTGGAAATACTGCGGAATATCGCCTCGGTTTCATCTTCTTCATCGATATAGCCATCTTCATCATCGTCTTTCCCATTAAAGCCCAATTTTTCCATTAGAAGGATTTCCAGTATTTCTCCCATTTCATTAAAAGGTCCCTTTTTACTGTCCCCATAGTTGATTATAGCCTTGGCCAAGGAAGAATCAACCCCTGGCAAAGCCTCCAGAACCTTTTTTGTGGCGGTGTTGATATTTATCCTTCCCCTCACCGGTATCTGGGGAGGCTCGGCTACCGTAATTTTATCTAAAATTTTCCAGTCTCCCCCCTGGATAAGCTTTATTGTCCGCCACTGGACGCCAGCACACTAGGCATAAAAACAAAAGCTCTATAATCAATATTGCTATTGGAGTAGCAGTGAAAATAAGGCGAAGGAGCCCAGAGCTGGATAAGCCACTTATCAAAGCCTCCCATGTAAGCTTTTATCCTTCAGAGATAAAGAAGTTAGAACAGATGGCGCAAAGAGACGGAAAAGCAACAGCTCAAGTTATAAGAGAGGCGGTAAAAAGATTTCTGAATAGGCCAACATTTGGGAGGAACATCTTCAATTTTGACGCTTCTTCAGCTAAGGGTACAAAAAGGATCTATCCATCTTTTTCAAAATCAGACTGGGATATGCTAAATAAGGTTTCCAAAAAGACCAACAGATTCCGTACTGAGCTGGTTAGAGAAGCTGTCGTGGACTATTTGAAGGATTAAAATCTTGACAAGAAATTGTATTGTTTTACACTTACACCTACTGCAGAAAGAAATTCCTATCTTCGTCTCTCATATGGACACTATATGGACACCAGAATTTCTGATATTGCAGTGATGACTCCGGCGGGCAATAGGACTTTGCATACGCAAGGACGAGGGAATATACGATTAAAGGCACAATATAAAAATAAGACTAAGATAAATAAGATTAAGAAAAACAGGAGAATGTTATGGAAACAAAAGAATGGATTTTATTAGCGATTAGTTGTGCTAAAGATGGAAGCCTTTCACCAGTTCAACTTCAAAAAAGCCTATTTTTGTTAGGACGTATGTTTTCAAAAGAAGTTGGGAAGGAGTACTATCAATTTATGCCCTATAATTATGGACCATTTTGTCAAACAATTTATTCTGATTGTGAAGTCCTCGCTGCAGAAGGTCTTATTGACATTGGTAGATCGATAAATCCAGGATGGACTGAATATTCAATCACCGCTAAAGGCTCAAAACATGCAGAAAAGTTAAACCGTAAGGTTTCTGCTGAAGCCTATGAATATCTGCAGGAGGTAGTTAATTGGGCAAGAAGCATAACCTTTCAGCAGTTGATTAGATCTATCTATAGCAAATTTCCAGAATTCAGAGCCAATAGTGTTTTTCAGGAGTGATTAGTGACATTAATCATAGGAATTAAATGCAAAGATGGAATTGTTATGGGAGCAGATGGGGCAGCAACCCTTGGAGCAATGGGTCAGCGTACAATTTTGCAACCTATGAAAAAGCTGGAGGTAATTTCAAACTCAATAATACTTGGAGTCTCCGGTCCTGTTGGTCTTGGTCAACGGTTCAAGGGTGAAATTCAAAGTGTATGGGAAGAGAAAAAATTATCCGGCAAGAAGCCATTTGAGGGAATGACAATACTGCGGCAGGCTATCTGGAAGCATGCACAAATGGAGTGGAAAGCTGCAGCTCTTACTCGCCCAGCAATTGGGAGTCTAGCAATAGAAAGTGTAGCTTGCCAATCTATTATTGCGCTACCTGTTTCAAAACAACCTTGTCTTTTCCAGTTTGATCATCAATGTGCACCTGAAGAAGCAACGGAACATTTGCCATTTGTTTCAATTGGGCGCGGGCAAAATATTGCCGACCCATTTCTTGCTTTTCTTCGCCGCATTTTTTGGCCAGTTAAAGTACCTTCTCTTGTTAGTGGCATTTTTGCAACGGTTTGGACTCTCGAACACGCAATCAAAACAAATCCCGGCGGTGTAGCAAATCCTAAACAAATTGTTACTTTACAAAAAACAAATGGAAATTGGCAGGCGCGTGAGTTGCCAAATGAAGAGTTAGAGGAACATATTGAAGCAAGCGCGAGGGCAGAGAGGCATTTGGCAGATTTTCAACGCATAATGTCTACTAAAGAACAGATAGCTGATGAAAAAATTTTTGTGCCGGAACCTAAAAGAAGTTAGTTTAGTTTTGCCCGGTGTTTTGCGCTATGTAGATGACGTGCCTTCCCACACCCACCATTGAAAAGTCATCAGTAACTTTTGCCTCTTCCTCTCCTGTCCTGAAACTCCCATTATTGCCTATAAATTTTTCACGTGGCCCAATCTCACCTGGCGCACACTCCCATACAATTACATTTAAAACTAATAAAAATAAGAAATTGTTGACCTGCCAATACTAGCCTATTTCCCCCCTAGATAGCCAAGGCTGATCTGTTCCTCCTAATTTCTCCCAAGACAAACGGTTAATGCGCTTCGCAACTTCGCCAACATGTCCCGACTCATACAAACAATTATGATGAATTATGGTATGTCATGCCTATGCTATCCTTTTTGCACACTATCCAATAGCAAGTGTCTGCATAGAAACAAGATTTAACAATTTTGGTTTGGATACTACTTGACAATTAAAAATAATAATATATGATATAGGGAAGAAAGGGGGAAAAGCATGGCTTTTGAGACTTTTATTCCGCGAAAAATGGTCACAGGTAAGCCTATGGTAACTATTTTGCCTGTGGGGGTGCTTTGGATTAATCCTGCTACAACTACAAAGTATTTTAAGGGTTTCTCCAGGACGTTTCTGCTGTATGATAGGGAAAGGCGAGTAGTTGGACTTAAGCCGACTAATGAAGAAAAACATACTCTTTCGGTCAGTAGGAGTAAGGCCAGAAATTCAACCACAGTCGCAGGGAGGGGTTTCTTAGAATATTTTAAGATCCTGCCTAAGGAAAGAAAAAGTTATGAGGCTACCTGGAATAGCAAGGAGAAAGTAGTGGAGCTAGACTTGAACATCTCATTATAAATGAAAAGCCGGGAGGGGTCAGCTCCCGGCCAAAATGGTAACGCGAAGGGGATGGGAAAAACGATACCTGTAATCACCACAGAGGTTCCACGCCCTCTGGTGCCCCATTTTGGTTACCATAGCGCTACATAAGCGCCATGGTAATTAAAGCATTTTAATTCAGTTTGTCAAGGAAGCTCGACCGAACGAGATCACAGTGAGGGGAAATGACATTTTCTGAAAAACTGCACATTTCTGAGGTAGGGAGGAGGGAACCTCAAGACAAAGAGGAGTGGATAACAAGGATCGCAAAAATCCTACTTTGCGATCGCAAGAAACATGAGGGGGTTAATCCGATAGAGGGCCCAGCTACTGAATCAAAAAAGTGAGAAAAACAAAAATCAAAAAAAACAAGAAAAAAAGATATTCTCCACTCACCGACAAACACAATAGGATGATCCCGGGTAGAGTGAGATGGCAAAGGCGGGGAAGAAAGTTTAGCAAAACAATTATTCTTACCAGCGAACTCATCGAGACAGACAAAGAGGGAAAAGAGCATGAGCTTGTATTAGCAGAGAGAGACGCACTTAAAGGTATTTATCTACCCGGATGGGAACACACCCAAAAAGGTTTATACCCAGAACGATTTACTAACCTAGAACTCACCAAGCGTGTGAGCGTGCAGTTTAACGCTCAACACTGGCGAATACTTAAATACGTATTATTAGAATACTTGACGAACAAACGAATTGCCGAAAGAGAAAACCTGAATCGAAGCCGAATAACTCAAATTCTCAAAGGAATATGGCAGAAACTAACACTGAACCCAAAACTACTAGAAGATCCAATACTGATGATGAATTACCTACGTATGCTCCAAAAAGACGCAACGGAAGAATTGAAAAAACAATACTCAAAACGTCTGCCCAGGGAGTTAGCAAAAAAGGCAGCAATAGAACAAGGATATATAATAGGGTGGGAACGATTTACAAAGAAATTAGCGGAACTCCGCTCTGGACGTAACCCTAAGCCCAAAAAATTAACCTAGTTGTCCCTATATAATAGGGGGAGGTAAAATTGAAAGTTACCCTCAATGAAAGATCCTCAAAGATGGTGGAGTTGCTTTGTGAAAAGTTAGAAGTTGACCCTGAATGCGTTTTGCGAATATCTATTTTTGAACTCGCAAGGTATATACTCGGGACTCCTGAGGAATTTCTCATATTCAAAAAGTCCGATTGGGACCAAACGATGGCTCAAGCTCGCCAGGAGACAGAGGAGTAAAGGTGGGAGTAAATAAAAATGAGTGATCAACCTAAAACTTATGGAACAACGGATCTCTATGTAGGCGCGTTTTTGAGAGCTAGAGGCATTAAGCTAATTGATGTTGATAAATCTGGCCGCCGGATCACCTTCTTATTTAACGACTCGGAAGAGACAAAGAAACTCATTAAAGAGTTTTATAATGATGCGGTGGTGAAGATTAACGACTTCCAACACGCACTTAAAGATTTAAAAAGTATCACCTACAATATGGCATGATCAAACGCTAAAATGATAAGGAAATGAGGTAATGAGAAATCACAGAGTAAATAATGAATCGCTAGACGAAGATGAGAAACCCATCTACGATCTAAGCATAGAGCAAAATGTGTTAGGTAATTTACTATCAGAGGATGCAAAAGAAACAATCCCTAAAATAGTAAAGGTCTTTGATAAATTGGGAAAGGAAGTTTTTTACTCCTCCATCCACCAAGCGATTTATAAGGTAGTTATTGAGTTATACGAGCAGGGCAAAGCGATATGTCCCGAGACCCTTGCCCCTCGTCTGAAAAAGACAAGTAAAGAGGATATCCATACAGTCTATCTCGTTGAACTTCTTGGTCACGATGTAGGGATGCAAGCAGCCCAAAACCTGGCTGGGGATCTAAGAGATTTGGCTGTGAGGAGAAAGTTTAAGAATATCGCTTTAAGCGTTACTCAGCAAACCAGTGGAGACGAAGAGACTGAGAGGTTAATTGAGAGGACGCAGGAGCAACTAACCGAACTTAGAAAGGTCTTAGCCAAAGATATAAAAGTCACAACGGCTAAGGAACTGATTGAAACCCCATTACCGGAAAATCAGTATTTGATTGGTCAAGGGTTAATCCCAAAACAAGGGTACACAATGTTAGTCGGTAAAGCAAAGGAAGGTAAGACCATGCTAGCCCTACAAATAGCTCTTTGCTTAGCAACAGCTACACCTTTTCTTATGAGAAAGGGGCGGAATGTAGGCTTGTTCCCCGTACCAGAAGCCAAAAAGACGCTTTTCTTACTCAGAGAGAACGTTGACGAGACGATCCAGGCTTTTCTTAAAAAACAGATTGCGGGACTAGAGTATAGATTAGATAAAAACATAAAGGAAAGTCTTAATCTCATCAGTTTTGCTAGACCGAAAACCACATACCTTGACGTTAGGGCGGAAGGATTAAGAGAGCTTAGAAACTTACTTGATGAGCGCAGCCCTGACCTGGTAGTGGTTGATCCTCTATCAAGATTTCTAACCAGTGATATGAACCGGATGGAAGCAGTAATAAAAGTAGCTAACACCCTGGACAGTTTAGGAGAGGAGTTTGACTGCGCCTTCCTTCTCCTACATCACTTCAGGAAGTTTGGGAAAGAGGATACAGAGACAGAAGATATTTTTGAGCGAATAACCGGCTCTAGTGGCTGGAGAAATTCTTACGTTTCCTGTCTAGCTTTAGAAAGAAAACATAAGAGAAGATCCGGTAACATCAAAAAACTCAGTCTTGAATTTAGAACTCATCCCCCAATGAGTCCTGTAACAATAGAACGAGAGCAGTCTTTACTTTCCGAACAGATAACCGAGGAGGAGGCTTCTGAGGGAGGTAGTAGCGTCAAGGCATTAGTTGAGATTATAAGAGTTGAATTTAAGAAAGGCGTAAGATACGGTGTAATAGCTGACCTAGCCTCTGAGCAATTTGGGGTAAGTAAGCGAAGAATTACTGCACTATTAAAAGATGGTATAGAACAAGGTCTAATTGGTAAAGAGAAAGGAAAAGAAGGAAAATACTACGCTCTTTCTCAAGGAACACTTCTCTAGTGGTTCTCTTTTACTACTCTAATTCTCTATAATACTCTTTAATAAAGAGTTTAAGTATAGGGATATAGGTAGGGATTAGGTAGGGATTAGCTAGGGATTAGCCTCTAAAATGTAGGGATTAGCTAGGGATTAGCGCAAAACCTTTATCCATCGTTATCCTCTCTAATCCCCACTTAATCCCCACTTAATCCCCACTTAATCCCTATGGTACTTCACTTTCAAAAAATTTAGTGGTGATGGGGGTTACAGGGACTTGGGTGGTATATTTCTCTCTTACGAAGTAAAAAATTTACCTTGCTCTTTCTCAAATCATAGGATCTTCCTCTCCTTATAAGAGATAGCGAACGGAACGCAGATATAGAAAGGAACTGAGAAAAGACGCTTGCAGATTCTGCTTAACATAATATCTCTTGCCAGACCATAAACCGTAGAAGTGAAGCTAGGATAGTGAATTGGGAAGGTGTAATTTGGGTTACATAAAATATTGCGCCCCGGAACCAAAGATCCCAGGGAGACTTGACAAATTATATATATCTGCTATAATATAGGTATCCTAAATAAGAAAGGGGGATACTATGAGAAAGTTTCTGGTGTTGCTTGAGGAGCAGCAGTACAACCGGCTAATTAGGAAAGCAGGTAAGGAGACCGTAAGGCTCAGTAGTTATGTTAGTGCGGGTGCGGTTATAAGAGCACTAATAGACCAGTTTATTGACCAGGTAGAGATTGAGAAAGGTGGGGAGAAATGAAGTCCATTAAATATCTTACTGAGGAAGAGACTGAGAAGGTTTTGTCCTCATTCTGGGAAGGAGATCCTTTTTATAGTAGAAACAAAACTATTGTTATCTTTGCTTTGAATACGGGGTTAAGAGTCTCTGAGCTTACTGGTCTAAACGTGGGAGATGTTCTAAACGGACGTATCAAGAAAGAGCTAAAGGTAAGAAAAGAAGTAGCCAAAGGAAAAAAAGAGAGGATTATCCCTTTGAACAAGAAGGCAAGAGAGGCTATAAGAGATCTGTTAGATTTCAATGAGGAGTGCGAATATTCCCAGGGGAATAACGATCCTCTTTTTGTGTCCAAGCAAAGAAAAAGGATATCCCCCAGGCAGGTGGAGAATATCATTAAACAGCTAAAGCAAGACTCCGAGATCGAGGTTGATATGACTCCGCACACTCTAAGGCATAGCTTTGCTACCAGGATCTATAACAAGACAGGAAACCTGAAGATAGTTCAGACTCTTTTGGGCCACTCCTCTATAAAAACAACGGAGATTTATCTTCACGTGGGAAGAGAAGATTTAGCAAAAGCAGTCAATCTTATCTGAGTTACTCAAAACTTGTTCTTTGACGTTAAAGGAAAGCGAGGCAAAGAAGTTCTCCAGTCGAGGTAACAATATACTACCTAGAAAGAAATAAAGTTGTTTATTCGGCGTTTCTAATTGCGTAAAAGGAGCATAAAGCGAAATAAAGCGTATGTTCTTTGACTAGAGAGGGTTTGAGAGAAGAGAAGATAATCAAATATCAAAAAAATAGCCCCTGGGTAACTCCGGCGAGTCCCCCCAGAGGCAAGGAGAGTACTAAAATGGACGCAAACCCATTAAGCACCTCCGAAACGGATTTTATCGAAGAAGGCGTAATTGTCAAGGGTGAGAGTAGAGCTACTGAGATCGTTTCTAAGTTGTTCAAACCAGAAGAGGAAATCGTTGAACGAGAGATAAAGCGAAAGCTGACAAGGACACCCGAAGAGTTTGCAGAAGAGGAACAAGAGGATAAAGGACAGGCTCTTTCAAAGTATCAGATTAGAAAGGCGTTGTTGGATAAGCTAGGTCGTCAATACGGTGGTTTGTATCAATGCCCTGGTTGCTTGAAAAGAAAGGATGATCTCCGGCTCGTCAGAGTTAATGAGAATGGAAACAGCCCAGGTATAGCAGATTATATCCTTCTGTGTGGTTCTTGCAGAGAGCAGAGAGCAGAAAAAAAGGAAGAGGAGAAGAAAGCTAATCGTAAGTGGAAGCGCAAGCAGGTTAAGGGCGATGGGTCTAGTAAGACTTCGTTCTTGAATAAGATCAGGAAGCAGGTTTATAAAAGAGATGGCAATAAATGTGTATTCTGCGAAGCCCTGGGAGAAGGAAAGCACCACGAAATGTTGGGTCTTGTTTCGTTGGTCCCAGAGTCAAAAGGCGGTAAGTTGTGTATTGATAATTTTGTTACGTGCTGCGCTAGTCATAGGCCAGCTAAAAGCGACAAGCTACCACTTAACTATATCTTTGAGGAGATAGATTTTAAGGGTTACTTGAACGAGCAATTTGAGGGTGAGCCTGTGGTAAAGAACCCGGGGGCAAGAGTGTCGGTAAGTATATTCCTGGTAGCTCAGATCCAACGATACTTCCACAGGATAGCTGCGGGGGTGGAGATAGACAGGAGCGAGGCGGAAAGGTTATCTATTAAATTGAGCCAGACTGATGAGGATAGAAAAAAGGAAAGAGAGCAGGTTCTATGGTAATTATAACCGCACCCCAAAGGGTGCGTATGAACGCAGGCTAAAGCCTGTATTACACAGCAAGGATAAATAAATGAAGCACAAAAAGAGGGAGATAGGAGAGCACACCTTTTTTAATGTAAAGAGGGAAGAGATAGGAAGGATCAAACTCACTAATGGGATAGATCTTGTTGTTTTTATGGCGGGTGATCACTTAGATATGAGGTTATGGGTGGATCGCTACCCGTATAAAGGCTTGAGATTTTATCTTCCTGAAGGGGTTTATGAGGAGTTAAAGAAGCTAATAGAGAGGGTGGATGAAGTTTGCGAGGAAAAGCTCTTGACCCGAGACCCCGGGGACCATGCCCCATTTTCATTTTCGGGCGAGGGGAGAAAGGTCGGATGCAAAATATAGCAATTTTTCAAAACTCAGGGGGTATAAATGTATGTATCTACTTACTACCAATATAATCAAAAAATGAATCAAGCTGATCCATTTATGCAAGGGACAACTCTGGCGGGTTCACCTGAATTTTGGCGTAGCAGGGTAGCTCACCAAAGAGATGATATGTTGCGAGAAGCCAGGGGTAGAGTGCAGGATATAGTCAAAGAAGAATATGAAAGAACTTACATCTTGACCCTTAAAGAAACTGGGGATGAGTGGCAGGCACAGCAAGTAGCAAAAGAACGGGCACAAAGGAGAATGCACTCCGAATGGCAGGCGGCCCAGGGAAGAATAGAAGGACAGCTTAAAGGAGAACCCCAAAGGTTACTAGAGCAATACTCAAAGCCTATTTTTTCAGAGAGACCATATACAGCTCCAACTACACCAACTACACCGTCTTATGAGCCATATAAAGCTCCACCTATGTCAGAGTTGAGGGCAGCACCGACATTTGAGATGCCTGTATATAAGCCAATGCCTACATATCAACCAATGGAGATACCAAGATATTATGGTGGCTATGGTAGTTATAGACAAAGAGTATAAAACAAGGAGGCAAAATAAATGAATGGCAACGAATTAGCTGATGTATTAAGATGGCCCAAAGGCCAAGAATATCAACACGAATGGTATGCTGGACAACAGCTTCCCAAAGAGTGGTGGAAAACTAATTTTCCTTACAGCGAAGCCGAAAGAATGGGATATAGGCTTTCTCCCGAAGAGACAAGGAGATCTTATGAACGTAGAAAAAGAGAACCAAAAACTACCTCAGAGCAACTTGCCGATATATTAAGCAGTAAGGATTTTATGATGCTTGATCCGAAAGGTAGGGCAAGCGTTATACAGTTGGGTCAGAAAATTAAGGCAGCCGAAACCGCCGAAGCGAGGCTACGAGAGAAGCACGAGGCAGAGATGTTAGCAACAGGTAAGGAAACACAACTACGGGACAGGGTCCAGGCTATACTTCAGAGTGATAGAGTGCCAGCACAAAAAGTAACTGCCCTTACGATGGCAGGTATCCCGCTTTCAGAAGCTCGAAAAATGATATGGGGAGAAAGAGCACCTGAAGAGGCAAGAGAGAGACCAGGGGTAGCCCCTAGACCTAGAGCAACACCAGAGGAATTAGCCGAAGCCCTTAGACCAGAAAAAAGAGGAGTCCAGTTTAGAATGGTGGGAGGAGAATTAGTAAAAGAACCTGCGGGAATATGGGAACGGGAAGAACGAAGGCTCACTCCTGAGCAGAGAATCGCAAAGCGAGGAGCAGAGTTAGAAGAGGATAAGTATTACAGAGAAAGAATTACTAAACTGGAAGAAGCAAGAAGGCTTAGAAATGAAGCTATTTACGAGGAAAGGCGAGAAAATATAGCTACGGCTATGGAGAAGGAGAAAGAGGCTGATAGACTGGAAAGAGAGGCTAGAGAAGCCAGAATTAAAGAGATAGACGCTAGGGGTAGAGAATTAACAACTGAGAGGAAAGAAGAAGCGGAAAAAAGAAGAGAAGAGCTAGGGGCTCACTACGAAGGAATTAGAGCAGCAGCCCGACCCCCTACTCGAATGGAAGAGCTTGAACTTGAGGCTAAAGAAACCGAAGTTAAAGAAGCTGAAGAGGCAAGACTTGAGGCTAAATTTAAGCCTGGCGAACTTCATCGAAAGTATCTCTATGCCTTAGATGAGGCTAAAAAGAAAGAGGATGCTGCCATTTATGAAAGACGAAGAGGTAACATCTTAGAGGCTATGACCAAAGACGCAGAGGCAGCCCGATTAGAAGCTGAAGCAAGGCGACTTATGATTACTGAGGTTGACGCTGCTGGTGAAAAGCTGACCGCAGAAAAGAAAGCCGAGCAAAAAGACAGACTAGAGAAACAAAAGGAATACTGGGAGAACAAGCGCAAGGAAATCAAAGAGGCAATAGTAGCTGAAGCCGACAAAGAGGAAGCGAAAGCCAAAGAGAGACAAGAAAGAATAGATTACATTCGTTCTCTTGGCAAGGAAATGAAAACCGAAAAACAAAAGAAGGAACAGGAAAGACTTGAGAAGATCCAGGAGAAGTGGAAAGAGACTAGGAAAACCATTAAAGACGAGATTGAAAAGGATGAGGAAACGAGAAGGAAAGAAGAGGAAGTAAGAAGAGAAAGGATAAAGGAAGTTGATGCACTAGGAGAAGCACTAGCGAATAAAAGATATACACGCAAAATGGAGAAGATTGAATATGACGATGAGAAAAAGAAGATAGAGAGAGACTATCGGGATGATCGAGACAAAACTAAGAGGGACTTCAATATAAAAATCCTGGAAAAAACTTTTAACTGGATGAAAACCTTTGGTGATCTTGGATTTGATAATGAGGACTTCGTTAAAATAATTCCCCGTTTTTTAAGGGTGCTCGATATAAATAAAGAACAAGAAGAAGAGATAACAGAAGCTCTTGGCCTTGTGGGAAAGATAAGCAAACTAGATGAAGAGGAAGTTGTAGCAGATCTTGAGACAGCCCTTAAAGAACAATGTGTAAGCATTGATGGAGAAGTGGCTAGAGAAGGGATAACTGAAGAGGCAGAGAATAAAATCGAATGGGTCGCATTCCTGCAGTTCGCCTTAGATGAAAAAATACTCGGACACGATCAAGCGGTAAACAAATGGAAAAGCATTGTAGAAACAGGCTGGTGGCTCGGCGGGGAGAAAATTCCATTTAAGAAGCTCGAAGCTAAAGAGCTATTCAAAAAGAAAATGAAGGACGTTATCGCTAAGGCAAAGACAACTGATATTATGAATGTTGCAGGCAAACTGTTGGGTGAGGAGAACCAAAAATACGCTGAGAAGATAGCGGGACAATTCTCAAAAGAGGAAGGTAGAGAGATTGAACTATCAGAGGGGTTGAGAACCGCTTTGGTTGGATTGGGGGACAAGGACAGTGATTATATAACTGAAGCATATAAGAGCTTATTTAATACTAAAACCGGGAAGATGACAAAAGAGCCTAGTGCTACTGACAGACAAAGAGCTTTAGCCTTTGTGGTTGGTGTTAGAGATGATAAAAGATTTAAGGGAGAAGTGCCAGATGAAAGGGAAAAGGGGCTACTGCCTGTAAATATGACTGAGGGGGAATTTTTGGAAGCTCTTATACAAGAACCCAAATTGAGTAGAACACAAAAAGGATGGCTGATTTGGAAAAGATTCGAGCCGGCTTTATGGGAGGGTTTACAGAATGAAGCTGGTCTCTTGGGACACTTAATTATGAGCAAGAGCGAAGAAGGAGAAAAGGACGGTATTCTGGATAAGATAGAAAGAGCACTCAAAGGAGTATTTAAGGAAAAACCAGAAACTCATTGGTTCTTTAAGCCAGCAGAAAAAGTGTTGAGCACAGTTCAGCGATGGTGGGAAGGGAAAGAAGAAACAAAACCTACTCTTGAGGGAAAAGACATCAGACGAGATCTTGAGCATATAGTTAAAGATCACCCAGGGATAAAAGGAAGGGAAGCAGCAATATATCTAAAAGAAAAAGGCTGGAGTGATGATGAAATTCGGGCATTGGGAGGCGCAAGATGAGAGAACCGTATTGGTGGGAAAAGAAAGACATAGAAGAACCCGAAGAACCTGAAGGGACTCATTTCCTGGACAGCCTAGTCGAAGAGATAAAAATAGAACCCGAGGAAGAGCCTGGTATTTTAGATGAGGTAATTAAAGGAATAACAAAACCAGAAGAAGAGATTGATATTCTTGATCAGACTATAAGAACAATAGAGACTGAGGAAAAGGAGAAAACCGGATACTGGTGGCTAGATGCCTGGCAGAAAGCACAGGACGCTTATACCTGGATGTATCCCGAAGGCTACGGGCAAACTTTTGTCAACACCTGGAAACCAGTCCTTGAAACGATAGGTCATGCTGGTAATGAAACAATGGGCGACGCTGCGACTTTTCTTGCTCGGCGTTGTCCAAATCAAGAGGATCTACCTGCCTGGTCAGATCAAGCCTTGCCTAGACAGGCTCTTACTTTAGCACAGGGAACGAGTGTAATAGCATTGGGTGTTTTAATAGGTGCAACTGGCATAAGTGCTTTGTCTAGCCTGGTTAAGTTTTTAGCCTATGGAAAAGCGGATAAAATAGCTTCCGAGTTTGCTAAGGTTAATTTCAAGATGATCCAAGCTAATAATCCGCAGGTTAAAACACCAGGGGACGCTACGGCTCTGGCGCAAGCATCTTTGAGAGCGGTCATTAGGCCAACCGTTGAAACAACCTATCTCCCTACTACTATGCAAGAGCTTACCAAATTAGGTAAGGCTTTACTAACACCACTTGGCAAAAATGCTCCTACCGCACAATTTAAGATAGCTATAGGTGAACAGGTTAGGAATATGGTAACTCAAGCAGGGGTAGAACCTACCGCGAAAATGCTGGAACCTTTTACTCAAACCCTTAACCATTTTATAGGATCTCCCGTCAGCGGAATAGTAACCAAAGAGTATGGAGCAGCGATTGTTGATGTTATAAATAAGCACTTTCCCCCGATGATTGAGCAAATAATGGATACAGGGAAAGCAACCTTACCATTTGAAAAACCAATAATAGCTGAAGATAAGGCAGTAGAGGACGTAGAAGAAATAGTTGATATGGCTATGCGGGACAAGCCTTTGACTGAAGAGGAGATATTTACTGAAGCTAAAGAAGCATACCTACTTTTAGATAAGTTTACAAAGGGAGATGAGGCTGATAAAGCACGACAATTATTCCCCGAGGAAGAAATAGCTCCTACTAAACAGATGGCTATGTATCAGCAAGAACTAAAGAGACTTGAGGACGCTGGTATTACAGGAAAGGAAGCAGAGAAAGCAGCCTTAGAAACAGCAGGCTTAAAATATAAACCAAAGGAGATAATACCTCCGCCAAAACAGTTAAAGTGGGAGTTTGGCAGGGCAACCATAAAAGGACAGAAAGAGTTTGAATTAAGGCTACCTGCAAAAGCCCCCGAAGAAGAAGCAGACGTATTTATCGGGAAATATCATTTTAAGGTTGATGCAGAAGAGCAGTTTGAAGGCTGGAAAGAAGCTCATAAATCTGACCAAATGGTGGCTGAATATGCTAGGCTAACCAAGCAAGAAGATCAGCTACGGCCTGGAGGTTTTGTAAAGGGGTTACAGGATGATCCTGAGATTGTTAAGATCTCCGAAGATATATATTTAGCTCAAGGATTAACGAAAGAAGGTAAAGCACCACCTGAACCAGTTACACCAAATTTTACTAAGGTTGCAGAGCTTGAGAAACAAGCACAGGCAATACTACAAGAGAAATTAGATACTCTTCCTGTGGCTAAAGCTATTGAGGCTGGCCCCGAACCAGGGACACCAGGATATATAGAGTGGTGGAAAACTCTACCACAGGATAAACAAGATGCTGAACTACTAAGAAAGCAAACTCCTGAGATAGAGAGGTTAATCACTGGTGAGCTTGAAGAGATGAGAACTGAGGTAGAAGAGGGAAAACCAGGAAGAAGAATAAGAACCGAAGAGGGTAAATGGATGGGTCAACCTTCAACGTATCCTGATTTTATGGGGGAATTTGGACTTACTAAGAAAGGAATAATGAAAGCCTACGAGACTAAGAAGGGTAAGACGTGGGGGTTATTACAGGACATAGCTCGGGACAGGGTTGCTATGGGTTACGAACATCCGAAGTTGGGTATGGTTGAGCCTATGGTTACAAAGGCTGAATCCGACTACTTAATCCAGATGCGAGAGATAAGCGAGGAGATCCCAGAGAAAATTATCGTAAATGAGCACCTGGGAATAGCGGAAAGCAAATTAGAGAATACACCAGGGCAGCCTATAACCGAGAAAGACTATGCAAAACTCAGGGGTAAATATGACGGACAACGCAATCCCTTAGATCTTACTCAATTTGATAAAGATACCCTGTGGATGCAGCAAGTTGACGAGCAACTTAATTCTCCTGCTACGAGTGAGGAAAGAGGAAGGCTTACAGAGTTGATGACCAAGAGGGGAATAGAACCAGGGGATCAGAAATATCTACTAACTTCAATGACTCGTGATAAAACCAAATCCATAGACAACCTCACGAGAGAGGAAGCAACACTTATCACGAACTATCTTGAGATCCTGCCCACCTGGGATCCTGATGCTCCTATTCCTACCATTGCTCCACCAGAACCAGGCAAGGGCGATCCTGGACAGTGGAGTGCATCTCTTTTCGATTATGCGCAGAACGTAGAGGCGTGGAGTGAGAGGATGGAGGCTAAGTATCCAGATACTAAGCTATTTACTAACATAGTCTCCCCTGTCATACAAGCACGTAGAACTACCCACCGAAAGAAAACCGGTTTACTGAGAAAAGGTCTTGAGGCAATTAAAGGACTCACACGAGAAGAAATGCGAGATATACAGTTATGGTGTGAGGAAGAAACGAGAGGAATAGAGCATACCGTAACTTTATCTAAAGCACAGGAAGAGACCAGGGCAAAACTGCTTGAAGGAATAAATGAGGTTGCGGATCTTTGCGAGCTTGCCGAAGAGGAAAGAGTCCCGGGCTTAGGTTATATGCCACGTAGATACAGAAAGGAATTTTTAGAAAGATTAGGAATACGCAAGCGAAAGTATGATTTTTCGGCTCTTCCATTTGACTGGCTTTCACACCCTAAGACTTTCAAACCATTCTTTAAGTATGAGAGATCCATCGAGGACGCACCAGAAGGAGCGAAACTGGATTTATACGCTTCTTATAGTCAGTATATCCGCCAGGGCTTACGGGCTCATTTTAGAGACGTTTTAGAAAGCACTGGCCCAGATGTTAAGAACCTTCCTCCTAAACTAAGAAATTATGTTGAGAGATGGGCTAATCTTGCTTCTGGTATGCCTGGCTTTGGAGAGCAGCTATATCTTAACACTATGGGGAAGGTAAAAGTCGATAAAAACGCTGCGCTTTTCTTGGAAAGAACTACAATGGATTTTGTCTATATGGGAGGTCTAGGGCTCAAAATCTCTTTCGCGGGTAAAAACGCAACTCAATTCCTGCACGGCCTTAGCGAGATACCTGAACCCTGGGTGCTGCACGGATTAGGGAAAATGATGACTAAAGAAGGTAAAGAACTCTGGGAAAAGAGTGGATGTCAAATGTATTATGCGCCCTTCCTGGCAAGAGGGATACCGAAAGCTAAAGGTGCTTATCAAAAAATTAAGAATACGCTGATGATATTGGTGCAGAAATCGGATCAGCTTAATAGAGAACCCGTTTATATCGCTGACCACGACCGCACTCTACACTATGGAAAACTATATCAGGAAGGAAGTATTGACTGGACGGAACTAATAAGAAAGATTGATATAAAGCGGTATGAGAAGCCTTTTCAGGATATTGTTCTCCGACATATAGAAAAAGGAGAGAATGAGATAGCAGCAGACCTGATGGGTGATCGTGTTCAGGCTTACACAAACTGGAGATATTATCAAATGGTAGCCCCGATGCTTTTACAAGAAGGCGGGCCGATGGCTAGTCAGTTTGCCGTATGGGGATTTGATAATGTCGATCTAATGTGGCGCAGGCGTTTGGAAAGAGGAACGAAGCTCATACGAGAAGGAGAGGTTAAATCAGGGCTATATCAGTATGGAAAAATAATCAGGCATTTGATTTATATGGGGATTCTCGGTAAAGCGTTGCAAGAAGGAACCAAGAGAGTAATAGGTAAGAAATATGAGGTCGGGCCCCGGGAGATGATACAATTCTTAGTTGCTGGATCAGTCCCTACATCCTTAGCACCAATACCAGGTATGGCAATGGCTCTTCTCCCCTATACTATTCATAAGCTATCGGGTCGAGAATGGCTTGCAGCAGAGAAGGCTAAAGAAATAAAAAGAAGTGCAAGAGTGTTCATACCAGGAAACTTGAGTTTTAGAGACTGGCAGAAAGCATTAAAAAAGGAAGGTCTGGGTGAGGCTGCCATGCAATTAGTTTATCCTCAATTCAGGGCAGAGCCAACACCCAAAAAGCGTGGATGGTATGAACCAGCAAAGCGAGGGAAAAAAGAGGGAAAGAGGGGATGGTATGAGTCCCCTGGAGGTAAGGAAGAGGAAGAAAAAAAAGGATGGTGGGAATAACAATAAAGAGATTAAAAATATCAAATGGAGGCTATGATGGACGATATAGACGGTGATGAGCCTGAGCTTTTTAACTTTCTTAAATGGAATGAGAAGCGGTATAAAAAGGTTTTGCAGGTTGTCTATGGGCTGGTAGTTCTGATCCTTCTCTGGATAGCGTTTATCTTTGCGGTAGCCTTATATCTGGACGCAGGCAGGGCTGAATTGGGATACAACGGAGATACTCATATAGAAGAGAAAAAGGGTTGGTGGGAATGAGCACAAAATAACAGCGTAGGGTTATATGGCTAAATGAACATTTGCTCTTTGAGATACTTTATTAGTGCTGATTAAGGAGTGCTTTTTAAGGGGCTGTGCCCTTATTTTTCCTTAGTCATTTTTGGTTCAAAGTAACGAAAATCGCCCTCGGAAATGCAGATTATTCCAGAATTTCAGAGAGCACTTTCCCATAAAGCTGTATAATGTTACATCCCTATGGGACATTTAAGGAGTGATCATTGAAAATAAGAATTGACCTGCTCAAGATAATCAGAGGGATCAGATGTAAAGGGAGAAGAGAGCAAGTCTTTATTAGCAAAAGGGCTTATGACCGTCAAAGAGACAAAAAGGAATGGGAAAGACCTCCCAGGAGGAGGTAGCAGAGAAAATGCACATTGATAGGTCAGTGGTAGCTAAAATAATAAAAATTGTGCAAAAATTGAAATTGCAAGATTTGCACATTCCCGACTCCATTACTCTTTGCCCTAATTTCGCAAAAGAGTGGAAAAGCGAAATAGCGTTAGGACAACTTAGGATTGACAAAACAGAGGAATAAAATGGAGACAAACTCCAATGTAATTATACAGAACCTCACACCTAAAACTAAGAAGCGTCAAAGGTTGTGGGGGGCAGATTTTGAGGGAAAGAAAGGTAAGATTGTTAAGGTGTTAATCAATAGTAGGGGAGAAAAACAGGGTTACAGGATAAGATTCCCCGAGATAAAAATAGCGATCAATGAGAATGGGGGGATGGGGCTGAGAAAAAACTTTGAGTATCCTTTTTATAATAGTGAGGTATCCTTCTTAGGAGAGGAAGAGGAGTTAATGTTCCCTATCCCTGGCGACAATGGAGAAAGGAAGAGAAGAACACAAAAAGGAAGAAAGGAGAGTATAAAAGCAGTCAAGAGATTAAGGCAAGAAGGACTTAAGGTAACTGAGCTTGCTAAAAAGTTTGAGGTTAGTCGCCAAACCGTTCATCAATGGCTAAAAAGATAAAAGTGTAAAGTTAAGCGCATAGTTATACCATTTTACTTTACATTAGACATTTTCGATTTTTGAAAAGTGCTACCAGTAAGTGTTCTAGAACAGGGAAAAAATGAAAATAAGCGCATCTCAGCCCTATTATCAGAACAAAGTTTTATCGTTTAGGCAGCCTGGCTAGGTATAAAAATATGGGGAATGCTCTCCACTTTATAGAGATATCCCCCTTGCGGTCCCAAACTTATATGGGGAAATAGCACCACCCAAAGAGGTAAAGAATGGCCTTAATCACTACGTTACAATGTTCTTGCGGTAAAGAGTATTTGATTTATGTGCCTAGAAGGATATTATTCAGGGAGATCTTCAGCAAGGGAATGGGTGGCAACGGAATCAGGGTGAGTGTGGAAGAGTCTTTGATATGCTTAGAATGATACACCTAGATATAAAGTATCCTGATATGGGAGTGCTAGATTATGAAGAGGTAAGGATACCGCAGTATGATATAAACAGATAGGGGGTCAAAAGAATGAAGGCTGAAGAATGGCTGCGTGTTATAGGAGACAAAGTAGCACGTATTTGCAGGGACCTAGAGAAAGTAAAGACATTAGCCCGAGACCCATCTCAAAAACAGACCATATGGGAGCGTTACAACCTACAACTCTTTAGAGAGATTGTTGATATGTCTAACTCTATGTTGGAGGACGCTAATACTCCATCAGAGGTAAAACCTCAGTTAAGGCAATGCCTGGATGAATTGATGTCGGGCACAGCGAAAATAGCGGTGGAAACTAAGAAAGACCTACAAGAAAGATTAGATAAAGCTCTCAAAGGGAAAGCACTGAAAAAAACACTTGAAGCATTGCTCGAAACCGAAAAGCTATTGTATGAGATTGAGAGAACAAAGGAGGATTGGCTAAAATAAAGAAAAATATAAGAAGAGAGGAAGTAAGAATAAAGCAGGTTATAGGCAATAAAATAAACGGAATGACAGTAGATAAAGAGAAAACAAGCAAATATAAGGTAAGTGTCTAGCATTGGATACCTTGTTGAGTAAGATAAAAAGTAGGCAGAGAGCAGATTGCAGGTAATAAGAGCAGAGTAGAGAGGTAGGTATATATGGGGAAAATACAAGGTTCACACACGCCCCCGATTCTACTGTTAAAACTCCACCAACTTGTAAAAACTTGGTGATATAAGCAAAAAAGGAGCGTAATATGAGCAAAACCATACGCAAAGAACTCGCAAAGGAGAGCTACCTAAACCCTCAGAGCAGCACTTTCGGTAATAAGGCTGCTTCACTACGCAAAGCTGGCTATTCTGCCAGTTATGCTGAGGGTTTTGCCGGTAAGGTCTTAGATGGTGTGGAGGTCTCGGACAGAGTTATTGCTAGTTTCAAAGAATTTGTGGAGGATCTTCCTGACTTACTGAAAGTAACCAAGAAAAAGATAAATCAACTACTGGACAATCCTAATATCTCGGCTAAGGATTATTCAGGGGTGCTTAAACAAATAGAAATGGTTGCTGGCTGGGCGGGAGTGTTCAAGAAAACAATTGAAAAGAGAGTTGAGACCGTGAATATCGGTATCCCCAAGCAGAAGTGTCCAGATTGCGGGCATATTATGGACTACATGAAGGAGTGAGGGAAGGAAGAGATGAGCTAAAAGCGTAAAACTTGACAAACTCGGTGTTTTATGCTATATATACAATGTTAGAAAGGTTTTCTTAGATTGGCAGTATGCTACAATGGAGTAGCCTATGGGCAATCAATGTGAGACCTTCATTCCTTCCAGGCTAAAATATATCGCTCTTCTTTCCCATCAAACTAACAATTCCCAATTCAAATCAATAATAGGGTTTAATACCTTTTTTGTAATAGTGCAACAAATTATCTTTGAGTTGATATAACGTATCTTTTCGTCATGAATAAATAGGAATGGTAATTAGGCACTAAATTAGCCAAAATAAGGGACTTGTGTCTATTCAATGAGGAATTATATTATTTACAGGTTGTGACCTCTTGGTTGAGCTTTTGTTAGCTTCTGAGGCACTAGTTTATGAACATATTAAAGGGGAAATACAATGAGTGAAGCAGAGCAGACTGAACGGAAGGAAATAGGAAGAATTAAGTTGTCCGATAATCAGGACCTTATTGCTTCCGTGGTAGACGACAAGAAATTCAAGCTTAGCATAGCGGATAAGACAGATAATAAGAAACTGGAACTCAGTATAGTCGATAAAAACATGAAAGACAAGAATAAAGAGGGATTTCTATTCTCATGGTTGGTATCATTCTTCCGTGGGTTGCGGAAGACAACCGTTTGTGAGTTGGTCCGTGCCTGTTGTTCTAAGGAAGGTGACAGAGGATATTCTGATTATTGGGTCCTTGGCAACTTTCTTCTCTCAATCGCATTGTGGCTAATCATGCCAAATGTAGTATGCGTGGAGTGGCTTATTTGGCTTATAGTAGTCTGTTCGATATGGCGTATTTATGAGTCCGTAGTGACTGTGACGCAAGTAGCTCTGTTTGGCAGTGCGACGCAGAAAATACTTAACCCCAAAAGAAACGTCGTATATGCACTAATGACCTATGCTGGATTATCGTTTTGGTTTGCTATTCTTTATATGAAATTTGGTGACCTTTTTAAAAGTAAACATATTGAGCTTAGTTCATCACTGGGCTCTTGGTACTTCAGTGTCGTCACAATGTCAACGCTAGGCTATGGCGATATTTATCCCAACGTATCTTGGGGCGGTCTCATAGTTATTCTTCAGACCATGATAGGAATATTCTTCGCTATCATCATTATTGGTTCTTTTATCTCTTGGGTGAAACCGCCTGAAACCAATAGTAAGTGAGTGTCTTATTTCTTTATTCATAAATAGGGAAGAACAAGACTTCAGATTAGGGAATAACAACCATAAATGTCACAGACATATTAGGACATAATTCGAATTGTGTCTATTGAGCAATGACTGGATTGAGTTTAAGAAGCTCATTGATCAGGTAGATAAGGTTTATAAGGAGATAGCCTGAGCCGACCCCCGGAGCATGCCCCAGGTGAGACTTGGAGATATAAGATAAAGGTCACTCACAGAATATAGGATATTCTAAGAACTCAAGGGGAGGTGAGAATAGGTGAAAAAATTACATAAGCTGTTTATCATTACAGGCGTGGTTTTAGTTGTTATAGCACTAGGCTATCAGTTAATCGTAGCTAGGGTTAGCACAAGGATGTTTGACACTATGAAATACAATACTTTTCAGCTTGGAATGTCTTCTATACGTGCAAAGTCTCTGTTTTCAAGTTACGGTGAACTGACTAAGATGTCAACGGAAAAAGAAGACTATGGCATACTTACTCGATTGACTTTCGAGAACAAAAGGAAAGGAGCAGAATTTTATGATGAGCAACTAACCCTTCGTTTCGTAAACGACAAACTTTCAGGATTCTGTTATCACAATATAGGGATACCATTTGAATGAAGATAGAGGAAGAGGTAGGGGAGGTGAGAGGATGTGAGGGCGACAAAAATGTTATTGGGAGTTTTGACTGTCGCAATACTGGCGTTCCTATTGGCAGATATTGGGTTTGCCTTCCAGAACGAGCCTGAGGGATTCAGAGATCTCAAATGGGGAGATCCGCCAAGGGAGGATATGGTATATATTGGCACAATCGAGGGAGGATCGAGACTTTACGAATTACCAGACGAAAAATTGTATCTCGGAGATGCCCAGTTTTACATGATCCTGTATTCGTTCTACGGCTCTCCAGAAAGATTTATGAGCGTTGCTCTGCATTTCCAGGGTAAGGAAAATTACGATTTGTTGGAAAGGATGTGTCTTGCAAGGTTCGGCAAGCAGATGAAGAAAGAAATTTACCAAATTTCGTGGCTCAGTCCACGGACTTCAGTATATTTGAGGTATGATTTCATAGAGGACCGAGGCACATTGAGCTTAGATGACTGGACGATTTTCTCAGAGTTCCTGAGGACCAGAGAGAGGGAGGAGATCGAGAAGGAAATTGCTTCACCTGAGCCATTTCTTTTTGAGAATGTGACACTCTGGGAAATATCACGCCTGAGGTCCGGAGCCATCTTAGGCACCCGCTTAACAGGGGAAGTCGTAAATCAATCTGGGGTTACTTATAATTCCCATGCCTGGTTTAAGGTGACGCTATACAATCGTGCAGGCGAAGTATTGGGGTGGAGAGAGTTTACAACATTTGAATTCAGGGATGGTGAGAAAAAACGCTTTAAGGTATTTTTTAACGATGTAGACTCCAGTGACGTAGGGGATTGGAAGATAGAATTTAAGCGAGGCTCTTAAATAAATTTGATTTTATAAAAATTAAGAGGTGGGATTTACAGCATTTTGGAAATTCGGGGGATAAACAAAATCAGGCTAAATTGAGGATTAGTCCTCATTGACAAGAAAAAACGCTTTCATAGAGGCTCATACGTGCATTTTCTTAGGGGTAGATGACCTATATGACCTGGGTAAAATTAAAGCTCATCTATCAAGAGAATTTTATCAAGCCAGTTGAGGGATAGAGAGATTTTTAGGTAAAGCTGGTCTCTAAGTGGTAGCAGAGAGCTAAAAAAATATGGTGACTAAGGGGCAGAGTGCAAAAAATAATTTCCTTTGTAGCCGGATACGTTGTCTCGACAGTAGTAGGTTATGTTATAATATCGTTTGTTGATAAGAAACTGTCGAAGATATACCGGGTTGGACGACCAGGGTGGACAGGTCTACCTGCCTGGGTAGGAGTGTGTGAGAGAATTTTGTATACGAGCGTATGGCTTGCAGGATTTAAGGAGTTTATAGCTTGGTGGCTTTTGATAAAGGTTGGAGCTGGCTGGATACTGCAGGTACGACAGCAACAATCCCAAGGAAAGGAAGCTGCAATTTCTCGTCAAGAGCTTTTACTAGTTCCTCCTCGTCTAGGTGTCCCAGGTGCCATTTACAATATATTTTTTATTCTGAATGCGTTATCCATTTTGTTCGGAGTATTTGGAGCACTAATAATATTGCGTTGGCCCTGGATTCTTGAATGTTTTCTCTATCCCCGCTAAAGGGAATGACTAAAACAGAATCATTGATACAAGCTGATTACATAACTGTCGCTATAACTCAGTATTAAAGCTAATGTTGTTTGATTAAAAGGAAAGCCTTTATTCAAGCAGGTTATAGGCGATGATATAAACACTATTAAAGAGAGTAAAAAGACTACATAGATATAGCTGTGTATATGAATTAAAGCAGGTTTTGTCTTATTCAAAAGGATAAATACAACACTTCCTGGTATGAAATTTAGGATAAATATACCTGTTCTGATACTGTTTTAAGTGAAGGGGAGAGTTGACGGAGAGCAGGTTATAGGCAATTTTTAGCAGGGAAAAAAATACAGAAAAATATGGGTATATTTTGGGTTCACGGAGAGGATCTCTCTTATTTTCAAAAACTTTGGTTCAGGGGGAATAAAATGCCTCAGCCAAAAAAGCAGCGTAACACACCAATTATAAGGATCTGGAACGAGGAGAAGAGCCACCAGGGGGATCGTATGTTAAAACCTAGAATGAGTATTGTTGGTCTCATACTACTGGTTTTGCTTCTCCCTACTGTCGCATTCGCCTCAATTGATGTTTACTTTTCTCTTGTAGGTGATCCTGAAAGAGCTATCATTGAGGAGTTGAATAAAACTAGGAAGAGTATAGACATAGCTATGTATTACTTTACAGATAGGGATCTTGCTAATGCAGTAATAGATGCTCATAATCGAGGAGTCAGAGTAAGGGTCTACCTTGATAAGGAGCAGAAAGAGGCTAAGTACTCTAAATCCCGTTACTTGGCAAAGCAAGGTATTACGATTCGTTATAGTAGTAATTCTTATCTCATGCACCACAAGTTTGCTGTAATAGATAATGAGGTGGTTATAACAGGCTCTTATAATTGGACAGCTTCAGCAGGAGAAAGGAACAACGAGAACTTATTAGTTATTCGAGATCCGCCTTCAGCAAGTATATATGAACAGGAGTTTCATCGACTTTGGGGTGAGCATTATTTAAGTGAGGAGAAAGTGGAAGCCCCGGCTCAGGAACTTAAACCCCTTGAACAACAACCTCAAGCTGAGAAAGTTGTCTATATCACCAAAACGGGGAAGAAATACCATAGGTTAGGTTGCCGTTACTTGCGTAAGAGTTGCATCCCGATTTCTTTGACAGAAGCGAAACGACGAGGTTATACACCTTGCAGTATATGCAACCCTGACCCCTAGGAGGCTAGCAGCCATCGTGATAGATTAGACAAGATTAGCTAAGGAGAATAAGTAAATGAAGGTGGCCATATACGCAAGAGTCTCAACTGATGAGCAGGCTAAAAAATATAGTATTCCCGTTCAACTGGAGTTACTGCGTAACTTCGCTAACGTCAATAGTTACGAGGTCTTCAAAGAATATGTAGACAAGGGAGAGAGTGGAACCATCTCCGAGAGACCAGAACTTCAAGATCTTCTAAATGATGCTAGAAGCGGAAGGTTTAAAATCGTCTTAGTATATAGGATTGATAGGTTCTTCAGAAATACTCGAAAGTTACTTAATACCGTAGACGAACTTGGAAAACTGGGGGTTTCATTCAAATCAGTCACCGAACCCTTTGACACCTCTAACCCCACAGGCAATTTTATGGTTTCTTTATTGGGCTCAGTAGCTCAATTGGAAAGAGATACTTTTATTCAACGCTCCCGAATGGGAACGGTAAAAAGTGCAAAATCGGGCAACGTGTTGACTGGCATTTCTCTTTATGGATACAAGTACAACAGAAAGAACCTACACTATGAGGTTAATGAAGAAGAAGCAAAAGTCGTCAGAGAAACATTTAGGTTGTACACAGAATCGGATTCTAGTCTAGGAAAAGTTGCTGAGAAACTTAATAACCTGGGTTATCGCACCAGGAATGGACTAAAATGGGTTTCGGATCGTGTACATCAGATTCTTGTGTCCACTGCTTATTATGGGAAATGGTATTATCGGACGAAATACCACCCAGAGCCAATACCAGTAAATGTCCCTTCTTTGATTGATAGAAAGTTGTTTGATAAAGCTCAGAGATTTCTAAAGGAAAGAAGGATCTATTCTAAGCGGAACACAAAAAACAACTATCTACTGAGTCATCTACTGTTTTGCGGAGTTTGCGGCCGAAGTATGGCTGCTATGACGAAGTCAATGAAGAGTGTATACAACGGAAGACCTTATGGGCCCTACATAAGGAGTTATTATTATTGCTTTGGACAGGTAAAAAAGAAATGCAGTTTGCCTTTTGTTCGAGTGGATAGGATTGATTCTCTTGTCTGGTCTAAAGTAAAGGAAATTCTTGAAAATCCGTCCTTGCTGATAAAGGTGATAAAAGAACGAGAGGAAAAGGATGAAGGCCGGAAGGTTTCTCTGGGAGCAAGATTGAAGGAACTTGATAGTGAGATTGGGAAGTGTGAGCAAGAAAAAGAAAACATTTTGAGAGCTTTTAGGAAGGGGATCTTGGATGATATCGAACTTGCTTCACAGATAGAAGACATAAGAAATCAAGAGAGAGCTTTGAGGCAGCAGCAAGAGGAAATCAAGATCCAAATCATAGGACAGAAACAAGTCAGGGAAAGATTGGGTCACTTAAGCATCTTAGTTAGTGGTATACAAGAAAGGCTTGCTAGCTTTACCTTTGAGGAAAAAAGGGAGTTGATGAGAACGTTAGTTGAGAAGGTCACAATTTACGGAAGTGGCAAAATAGAATTGCGAGTGGTAGTGCCAGAAATCATGCCTTCCACTCCTAAGGAAGGGGAACAAAGAGACCTAGGTAGTTTTATGCATAGTGTATTGGAGTCCGCCACTGTTTTCCGACATGAATAAAGCTAATCTCACCTATATTGGCAAAGGGTTTATTCTTCACATAGAAACTGCTGTAGTCGTTCTTATCCTTTCCTTCACCTATATCCGGCATCCAGAACCAGTTACGGAATCTCGGGCTCCCTCCGGGGAGATTACTGACGAATTCTCGCACCCGGGGATCGTTCTTCTCAAAGGCATTCCAGGGAGCCCCATAATTACGATAGGATACCTTGTCCACTACATCGCCTTGCTTGTTTCTTAAAATCACCGTATCCTTATAATCATTCAGAATTTCCCTGCCTATAGTTTTTCCTTCCATTCGTATGACCATGTTAAACACAAGCTTGAAGCCACGAGGAGCTATTGTTCCCCACACTCTTTTTGTGCCCAGAAAGGTCTTAATCTTCCATCCTCCAGTTTTGCAGCGACTATCATAAGGGTTAAAAAGTTCAACCCACTCTATTTCTATATCCACCTTCACTTTCTTGGCCTCGGCAGCTTCTGCCACTTTTTCTCCCATGATCCTAAAAATAGCTGAGATTTGCCTGTCCACTTCGTCTCTAGATTCATGGCGCTTTATGATTTTATCCAACTCTAATTTTAACTCCTTTTCTTTTTCGGAAGTTCCTTTTTTTACCTCTTCCAGTATAGGGGAGGAGCCTATCTTTATCTTCTCATTAATTTTTTCTTTGACCTTTTCCCTTATTTTCTCCTCCAGAAACCTAATTCCTCCCTTGGCCAGTCCGGCTACAGCCATGGACACCGAGGTGGTAAAATGGGGCATCACCTCATTGATGTAAGGCGTGCACTCAAGACCGTATTTGCCGTTGCATTCAGTAGGGCAGTTGTCCGGATCTCTAAAATCAACTACATTGGCGGCTGTCTGATCAGCCACCTCAGGAAAGATACCTACCTCCCGTAAAGCTTGGCTAATCGTAAAGGCAGAAGCTGTGTTAATATTAATCCTTAAGTTCCCTTCTTTGTCCACATTCTTATCATAAGAATATATGGTAAGATAATCTTTTATCTTCTTGAAGGTCTTATCTCCTATTCCGCGAATGAGCCTTATCTCCTCCACCGTATTAAAGGGATTATCATCTCCATAAGGTCTATCAGGGCAGTACTCGTCCGGCTCATCCACTCCTTCATCTGGCTCGTCTATCTCGTCATCTCCATCATTGTCGATGCCGTCGGACTGAAGAACCATCCTATCTTGGTCATCATCTACATCTTTAATTCCTGGGGCCCCATCTTCACCATAGCGATATTTTATAATGGCCTGGATTCCCTCATTTTCCTCGTCTGTCTTACCATCTTCATCATTATCTATCCCATCAGAGCCGAGTTGCTTGTTGATGGCCGTTATTGCTCCCAGATTAATCTCCCAGGGAGTCCATCCTTCATGATATTTTCCTGTCCCCACTACATTCAGATTGATCTTGGAGGCCTCGTCAAAGATACCTAGCCTCTCACCTTTTTCATTCTCTCCCGGGTTCTTAGGTTCAGATACCTCATAGTTTCCCTCCCCCAGGGATTCTAGGAAACCCCTTGCCCACGGCTCATAAAGATCATCGTATTCATTGGTGTCGTTTCTAAGTTCCGCTATGGCTCTTTCTATGCCTGCTTGTGTAAGATAATCTGCCTTGAGGCTATCCTGATAATTGGAAACGGCCCTGTCTTCCAGCCTCATGCGGTAAAGAAAACTGATCCCTATGGCTCCCAGAACGGCCAGAAATACAAAGGCGAGAATCAGGGCCATCTGCCCATTCTCTTTTCGGGCAATATTGAGTAGCGATTTCTTAA